>QWCY01005402.1_pt1 | contig 12119 bp, 9 predicted proteins | sample 1972631 | NCBI WGS metagenome assembly QWCY01 (sample SAMN09866696, study PRJNA288562) | Human gut metagenome isolate pre1_stool, whole genome shotgun sequencing... | isolation source: gut | host: Homo sapiens | place: USA: California
CTCCAACATTAAAATTCTGATTTTATTTCTCCAGCCAAAGCACAGCCCTCTGGAAATGAAATAATCCTTATTTGTGGCCTCGGAGCAAGGTTTGGATACAAGCGTGTATAAGCGAGTATTCAAACCGTAGCGACTAAAGTCACAAATAAGGATTATTTCATTCCCAGAGGGCGTCTACTTTGCCTGCGGCAAATCAGGATTTAATAACTCTTATATGGTTTTTCCATCAATTTCACTACTTCATACAGCAACATTGTTGCTGCACCAGTTCCACCCTTAGAGTAAATCTCAGTATCTTCATCAGATTCCGATGTTCCAGCAATATCAAGATGTACCCAAGGTTTTTTCTCAACGAATTCACCTAAGAATCTTGCAGCGGCAGTTGCACCACATTTTTTACCACAGTTAGCGATATCTGCTACAGTAGATGCGTTCAGATTATCATATTCTTCATCGCCCATTGGGAGTCTCCAGATATTTTCTCCTGCAAGGATGGATGCCTGGACAATCTTGGACATAAGTTCGTCGCTGTTACTGAAAGCACCAGTGTAGCGGTCACCGAGGGCAACAACACAGGCTCCAGTTAAAGTTGCTACGTCAATTAATGTTGTAGCTCCACATTCACGGATTGCGTAAGTAATGGCATCAATAAGTGCCATACGGCCTTCAGCATCAGTGTTAACAACTTCGATGTATTTGCCATTCATAGACTTAACGATATCGCCCGGTTTCATTGCCTTGCCGGAAATCATATTTTCACAGGCAGGAATAACTGCGGTTACGTTAATGCCAAGTTTCGCCTCTGCGATTGCACCCATAGCAGCGATAACTGCGGCTGCGCCGCCCATGTCACCATGCATGCCTTTCATGGCATTGCCAGGCTTTAAATTATATCCGCCGGAGTCAAAGCAAAGACCTTTTCCAATTAAAGCAATCTTTTCATCGTCTGTAACACGGCCGTTATATTCCATAACGATAAACTTAGCGGACTGTTTAGAACCACGGGCAACTGCCAGGTAGGAATTCATGCCGAGTGCTTCGCAATCCTGCTTTTCAAGAATTGTGCATTTGATATTGTTCTTTTCGCAGATTTCCTTTGCCTTAGCTGCGAGAGCTGCAGGAGTCATCACGTTCGCTGGTTCATTTACCAGGTCACGGGCTGTTGTAACGGCTTTTGCCATCATTCTTGTGTACTGCTCTTCCTTTTTAAAGGATGCAGAATCAATTCCTGTCAGAATTCCAAGATGCAGCTCTGGAGATTCTGGCTTATCAGAAATGTATTTGTCAAAAGAGTAATCTGCGAGGAGAAGTCCCTTCATAGCAGAACTTAACCAGTAGGAAACATCTTCTCCGATTGCGGTCATAAGAAGGTTCTTTCCGTGGAAACGCTTTGCTTCCTTCATAGCCTGACCGAACTGTAACTGAAATCTTCTTGGAGTTGCCTTCTCAGGAATACCAATGAAAATCAGGTTATAATAAGGCTGTCCCTGATAAGAAAAATCCTTTCCTCGGAGACCGTATACCTTGCTTCCTCCAACGAGACCATCGGCCTGAAGACTTTCAAAAATCTCGCTAACTTTTCCAAGCTCGATACTCAGACGATTTTTATGATTGTATGTGACGAGCAATGTATCAAATTCGTAGTCCTCCAGATCTACGAGACGTTGTATTTGCATAAATGATACGCTCCTTTCTAAAAAATATTTTTATTTAAATAATTATAAGTTGCATTAAAATCGGGAAAAGTGCATACTATCCCCGATTATAATATGTAATATATATACGTTTTAGTGCATATATTCTTCAGCGTATATACAGTTATTTATAGTATAGCACAGTCAAATATTTTAAAACAGAAAAAACTTGTACACATTACATAAAATTTTGGTGGTAAGAGACACGGTTTTTGCGTAAACTACTTATAAACAGGGTAAAATTTTGTCAGAATAAATTGTAGTTAAATAAAGAGTGTTTGAGAAATCACTCCAGTAATATGTATGTTCCAATTTATGGGGAAAGTATTTTTCAAACACGCTCTAGTATACTTCATCTGTGATGAATTTGACAAAACAAATTTTTTTCTATATAATAATTAACAAAGCTAACTAACATTGTTAACCAGGAAAGAATAGGTGATAGAATGAATGAATACTCAATGATGACACAGGAACTGCAGGATCTGGCTGCACTTTCTATGGAACACGGACAGATTCCTTCAGGCCTGTATGACCAGTACCATGTACTGCGAGGTCTCCGTGATGTGAACGGTAAAGGCGTGCTGGCAGGACTTACGGATATTTCCACCATCACCTCTTCCAAAGAAGTTGATGGAAAGATGGTTCCCTGCGATGGAGAGCTGCGCTATCGCGGCTACGACATTCACGATTTAGTAGACGGATTTGTAGCAGAGCAGAGATTTGGCTATGAAGAAGTGGCCTATCTGCTTATTTTTGGACGTTTGCCACAGAAGCAGGAATTACAGGAATTCCAGAATCTTCTTGGAAGTTATCGTACATTGCCGACGAACTTTGTGCGAGACGTTATTATGAAAGCACCAGGTAAGGACATGATGAATACACTGCAGCGAGGCGTACTGACATTATACGGTTATGACGATATGGCAGATGACATTTCCATACCGAACGTACTGCGCCAGTGCTTACAGCTTACAAGTACTGTGCCGTTACTCGCAGTTTATGGTTATCAGGCATATAATCATTATGTAGAAGGCAAGAGTTTTTACATTCATTCTCCGAAGCAGGAACTTTCCACGGCGGAGAATATTTTGCGTATGCTTCGCCCAAATAAAAAGTATACACCACTTGAAGCAAGAGTTTTAGATATTGCCCTCGTACTTCACATGGATCACGGCGGTGGTAACAACTCGACATTTACCAATCATGTAGTAACTTCCTCTGGAACAGATACTTACTCCGCTATGGCAGCATCTCTTGGCTCACTCAAAGGGCCAAAACACGGTGGAGCAAATATCAAAGTTGTTCATATGTTTGATGAGATGAAGCAGGAAGTGAAGGATTGGAAAGACGAAGACGAGATTAAAAATTACTTGCTGAAGCTTCTCAATAAGGAAGCCTTTGATCACAGCGGATTAATTTATGGAATGGGACATGCCGTTTATTCTATCTCTGACCCAAGAGCGAGAATCTTCAAGGGATTCCTTGACAAACTCGCGAGGGAAAAAGGTTACGATGAAGAATTTGAGTTCTATGACAGAGTAGAAAAACTCGCCGTCGAAACCATTCAGGAAAAACGCCGTATCTATAAAGGTGTAAGTGCCAATATCGACTTTTACAGCGGATTCATGTATAGGATCTTAGGGCTGCCAGACCAGTTATTCACCCCGATGTTTGCCGTGGCACGTATGGTCGGCTGGAGCGCACACCGTTTAGAAGAGTTAATGAACTGCGATAAGATTATCCGTCCAGCATACCAGAGTGTGGCTATGGATAAGGAATATGTTCCAATGAAGGATAGAATTATCGTGGAATAGTAAAGAGAATTTTAAAATAAAGCTATTTTTGGGAGGAAAATAACAAAAATATGAAAGCGAAAGACACAGGGAGTTCTGACTGGCCAGAAGGCGAGCCGTCAGCAGAACAAAAAGTGACTTTAGAGGACTACCAGCAACTAATCATCCAAATGCGAAAGGCCAATGTACAGTTTCAGCAAATGTGTAACATTCCATCAGGAGAACTGACAATGTTACTCACCCTGCGCCACCTGTTACTGGCAAAGGAATTTGTCATTCCGTCAGATATTGGGGATGCGATGAAGCTGTCAAGGCCAGCTGTATCCCGAATGCTCCATAATTTAGAGCGTAAAGGATATCTGGAAATGAAAAGCAGCGAAGAAGATCACCGCTACGTCAAGGTACAGTTCACCCAGACTGGAAAAGAACTTATTATCGAGGAATTTGAAAAATGCTGTAAGCTCTTAGAGAGGGTAAAAGAGCGAATGGGAGAAAAGGACATGTATAAGTTTCTCTATTATTACAGCCAGTTTTGCACGATTTTAGTAGATGAGATTTTTTGAGTGTCTCTGACAGGAGAAGCAGCTTAATTCATTAGCATTTAAACACCTTCTAATGCTAATGGATTAAGCTGCTTTTTTCTGGCTTTGGAGCCACTCAAAAAGGGTATCTTCTCGGGGCAGGCATTATTCTTCGTATGAGCGAAAATGGCTTTGGAGCCATTCAAAAAAGGGTATCTTCTCCCGTTAGGAGCGTTTCCCCCCTGCCTGCGGCAATCAGAATTCCTCCAGCTTCTTTAGCAATGCCATTTCCCCTGAAACCTTATACTTCGCACAGAACCGACATAATGCAAAGAGAACTTCCCCCAGCTTCTCTGACAATTCCTCATCACTGCTGAATTTTTTCTCTGGATCTTCCCCAGCGGTGCCGAGCTGTAAATTCACAACAGAAGTTAGCAGGTCTTTAAAGACATCTTCATCCTCCGTGGAAAACAGTCCGGCGGCGGCAGCCTTTTTCGCAATCTTCTGGCCGCGGATGAGGGCAGGGAAACTTTCTGGAACAAGGGCAATCTCTTCTTTTAAAGAGGTCTGTTTATGTCCTTCTTCCTGAGATTTTAACTTCTCCCAGTCGGCCTGTTGCTGTTCTACACTATCATAATGGCGGCCAGCAAATACATGAGGGTGACGGTGGATCATCTTGCGGGCGATGCCATCGATAACATCTTCGATAGCAAATTCGCCATTATCTTCAGCAACCTGGGACTGCAAAAGTACCTGAAATAAAAGGTCACCAAGTTCTTCTTTTAAATTAGCGCAGTCGCCAGTCTTAGTGAGGTCAGTTACTGCCTGATTCACCTCGTAGGCTTCCTCTAATGTATATAACTTAAGAGATTCATGCGTCTGTGACTTATCCCACGGACAGCCATTCTCTCCGCGAAGTGTGGCAACAATCGCCTGTAATTCCTGAAAATTAAACTTTTTATCCATTATAAATGCTCCTCCTTCAAACAGAATAAAATGGAAAATAATCTTTAATAATATGTGGTCAATATTCAGCTATCCAATTACATTTCAAGTTGAAATGTAATATTGTCTCAATATCTATAAAATCTTTGTATCAAGTAAATACAAATAAAATACAAGTAGAATGCGGCTGGAATTACTATCATGCAGAAGTAATTCTTAAATATGCAAAACTATGCAAAAGACTATTGTAAAAATATGTTATTTGATTTATTATATCAGTAAGTCACGAAAAAATCTACATCAAAAAGAAAGAAGGTTTAGGATTAATGAACAACTTTGGACGGGCAGTACTGGCAGTGGGGTTAAGTGCAGTCATGACATTTACAGGTCCGGAATGCTTTTTTCAGTCAGGGGTAGAACCTGTAAGTGTTTATGCAGCAGAGGAGAAGGCTGTGCAGAGCAAGATAGCAGGAGATAATTCTGAAGAAGGCGAGAGCACGACAGAAGTGACAACAGAGAAGAAAGAAGAGAGTACGACAGCAACGGAAAGTCAGGAGAGCCAGACTTCTTCCGAAAGGGATACAAGCAGCGGTAATACAGAGCATTCGCAGACAGAACATACAACAGAAAGTACGAAGAGGAATACGTCTGGTACATCTGGTAATACAGATCAGGCAGAAGATACATCCGGAAATTCCTCTCATAGTAACGAAGAAGGAACAACTCAGAAGAAGGCGAAGAAGGACATTTCCTCAAGAGAAGATGCAGAGATTCGTACAAAGGCGATTAAGAAGATTACGGATCAGTTAGCAGAGGAAGACGCACCGGACGGAAGCGATAAAACGAGTACATTTATCCCGAAGATTTATAATGATACCCGTCTGGCTATGAAGAATAATAAGGAATACATTGCGGGATATGTATATTTTAATCAGACAGATAATGCCTGGAATCAGAATGGCTACTGTATCGCTAAGGCTGGATGTGGTCCGACTTCCATGGCAGTAGTAATCACATCTCTTACAGGTAAGTGGGTAACTCCATTGGATACAGCCATCTGGGGCTATCAGCATGGCTTTTACTCAAGAGCAGGTTCGGCACATGAGATGATTCCTGCGATGGCAGCGGCTTATGGACTGAAGTGTCAGGGAGCAGGAACCGATTATAATGTGATTAAAAAGGCATTAAAAGAAGGCAAGCCAGTAGTGTGCCTTATGGGGCCTGGATATTTTACCCGAGGCGGGCATTTTATGGTACTGGTAGCAATTGATAAGAACGATTGCGTAACAGTAGCCGATGTCGGAAGCAGGGCGCGTTCCGCCTACAAGTACAGACTGTCAGATGTAATCGCACAGTCAAAAGGTGCCAGTGCAGGCGGTCCATTCTGGATTATGTCCTATGATAAGGAGAGTAAGTCTGCGCTTCAGGAGAAACAGGCGATTAAGGATTATACAGAAGAAGATATGGCAGAAGATTTTGCTGATGTTTCCTACATGAAAGTAAAGGGAAATCTTCCAGAAGTACTCCAGGAAGAGAAGGCAGATGTTTCTATGAAAAAGGTAGTATCTATTCTTAAGATGTCAACTGGTAAGAGCCTTTTAGATGCAATCGGAGCAGGTAAAGGAACCGCATTGGCAGGCACTTCTAATGCGGGAAGTTCTGTACTTTCGCCAGTGAGCCAGAATAGCCAGGTTATTGTGGTGAACACAGATGCGAGTAATAAGAAAGCAGGTAGCCAGAGTGGAAGTACAGCACTTGCAGGAAGTGCTGCAGATACAGTGAGCCAGGGACAGTCTGCGAAGAAGTCACAGAATCTGGCGCTCACACTGAAGCAGGATATCGCAAGAAGGCAGTGGGAGAAAAAGATTGATTTAAGCTGGATGGACAACTATATGCAGGGAACTTTGGAAAAATAATCTGTAAATTGAGGCGTGCAGGTTGTAGGAATGATTTTTCAAACACACTCTAAGCTAATGAACAAATAAGTTGTGATAATTTAAAATAATGGACAAAGAATTATGAGAAAGATTAATTACAGAATTACAGTTAATATAACACAGAAGACGATGAAGCTTGGATTTCGCGCAAAGATGCCGGACGAGATGCAGGGAAAGCGCATCCGCGTGCAGGCTGTATTTACCCAGAGACAGGTAGAACGTCGTTTTCCGATGGAAGTAGTAATAGAAGAAGGAGAAGTTGGTGACCAGATTCGCGCAGATGCAGAGATATTGCTGCCATATGTATTTTACAGTCCGCCACGCCATAAGGTGAATGTTATTTTTACGCTTTGGTGTGGAGCGGAAGAGATTTGCTTAGATGACCAGCCATTTCCAGTGCAAAAGGAACTATTTGCCAGAGCGGAAATTGTCCGCAAGAGGAATCTGTTCAAGTTTGGACTTTGCTCTCTTGGACTGCCATTTTTACTGGTCAGAGATTATTTTAAGGAAGACAAGAATTTTATAAAGGCAGCGAAGCGGGCGAATGATACCGTATATAGAATTAGTGGTTATAATTATAGTGCCCGTCAGCAAAATACTGACTATTTTGCAGCCAGATACCGCAAATATATAGCGAAGAATAAGGTAAATCCGAATCAGATTCTTTTCCTTTCAGAGAGAGAGCCAGAGAAGAATGGGAATCTTATGCTTGTGAAGAGGTGGTTTGAGGAGAATGAACCCGAGGTAGAGATTACGACATTTATCAATACAAAGACAGTTGATCAGCTTCGCAAGAAGGAACTTCGGGATTGTGCGTTCAAATGCGCTACATCTGCAGTTATCATTTTAGAAGATTTCTATCCGCAGCTTCATAGCATTCAGAAACGCAGCGAGACAAAGATTGTGCAGTTGTGGCATGCCTGCGGAGCTTTTAAGACGTTTGGCCTTACCCGTATGGGTAAACAGGGCGGTGCGCCTCAGACATCGATGAATCACAGGAATTATGACCTCGTACCAGTCAGCAGCGATACGGTGAGAGATATTTATGCAGAAGCATTTGGCATTTCAGGAAGTAAGGTACAGGCGCTGGGAGTACCGCGTACAGATCTGCTTTTTGACTGGGATTATGAGGAGAAAAAGCGCGAGGAACTCTACGGGAAATATCCTATATTAAAGGAGAACAGGGTAATCTTGTTTGCACCGACATTCCGCGGAGATGGGAATAAAGATGCATATTATCCATTGGAAGCATTTGATGTGAATCACTTTATGGAAAGGCAGCCAGAAGACACGGTACTTATTTTAAAGAATCATCCATTTGTAAAGCAAAAGTTTACTGTGGATGCACAATGGCAGGACAGAGTACTTGATTTGAGCGGGGAAGAACATATCAATGACCTCATGCTGATCAGCAACCTTCTTATCACAGACTACAGTTCCAGCGTATTTGAGGCAGCAATCCTTGAATTACCAATGCTTTTCTACGCATTTGATGAGAAAGAATACATGGACAGCAGAGACTTTTACTTTGATTATTCGCAGTTTACACCAGGTCCCGTTGTCACGGATTTTGAGGCATTATGCGAGGAATCTGCTGCCATGCTTCAGAATATTGTATCGGCAAATGAACAGGCAGACCTTAAGAAATTCCGCGAAACGTTCCTAAATACTGTCGATGGCTGCAGTACAGAGCGCATTTGCAGGAAAATAAAGACAAACTATATAAATATTTAACTAAATTGCAAAAAAAGTTTGACAGCTCATGGGAAATAATATAAAATATTGGAATCATGGTAGTTTGTTAAAATAAAAGCATTAATAAGCATGAATCTAAAGACAGCATCATGTAAGAATGTTGACAGCATAGTTGAGACATTATGAGTAACATAGGGATTCAAAGTTACTAAGGAGGACTTATTTTTATGAAAGGAATAGTATTAGCGGCTGGAAGAGGTACGAGACTGTACCCTATGACAAAGCCAGTTTGTAAACCGTTATTACCAGTATATGACAAACCGTTAATTTATTATCCAATTGCCACTTTACTTCAGGCAGGAATCAGGGACATTCTTGTAATTATTCCACCAGGGGAAGAAAGAGAGTTCCAGAACCTTCTCGGAGATGGAAGTGAATTAGGACTTCATATCGAGTTTGCAGTACAGAAAGTTGCGCGGGGAATCGCAGATGCACTTATCATCGGAGAAGACTTCATTGGAGATGATTCTGTATGTCTCGTATTAGGAGATAACATTTTCCAGTGCCATAATCTTGATGAGATCATGAAAGAAGCCATCAAGGATGACCACGGCGCAAAGGTATTTGGTTATTATGTAGATGACCCAAGACCATTTGGTGTTGTAGAATTTGATGAGAACGGACAGGCTGTATCCATCGAAGAGAAGCCAAAGAATCCAAAGTCTAATTACATCGTACCAGGATTATACTTCTATGATAATCAGGTAATTGACATTGCTAAGAATCTTGAACCATCCGCAAGAGGTGAGTACGAGATTACAGATGTTAACTTAGAGTATTTAAGCAGAGGCCAGTTAAAGGTAATTCCATTTGACAGAGGACTTACATGGATGGATGCCGGAACAGCAGACAGTATGTTAGAGGCAGCCGAGATTGTTAAGGCACTTCAGAAGTCAGGATGCTATGTAGGCTGCTTAGAAGAACTTGCATGGAAAGAAGGATTCGTATCTTTAGATAAGGTTCATGAGATTGGCGAGAGCCTCAAGATGACCAACTATGGACAGTACTTACTCAAATTAAAGTAAAAAGTTGCTATTTTACACGGGAGATAATGAGACAACCCGAATCAAATAACAATTTTTTATAGAAGAAAGCACAAAACTTCCCATATTTATACTAGAATGAAAATAAAACGGCAAACTGTCATAACAATTTCAAAACAACAGTTTCTAAAACATTTAACATTTTAAAAAAGATTATCTATTTTTTGGTTGACAGACTAGCTGCTTTATGATATACTACAATCAACCCAGAGGACATTGCACGGGTGCACATCATAAGAGAGAATATTATAGCACCAGAGAGGAGTACGTTATGCAGAGTACAGGAATAGTTAGAAAGCTTGATTCATTAGGAAGAATTACATTACCTATGGAACTTCGTAAAAGTTTCGATATTGGTGAGAGAGAGCCTTTAGAAATCTTCACAGAAGAAGATAAGATCATCATTAAGAAGTATAACCCTAGTGATATCTTTACAGGACAGTGTGAAGACCTCATTGAATACAGAGGTAAGAAGGTATCCAGAGATTCTATCCGCGAGCTTGCTAGAATTGCCGGATTTAAGCTGACAGAAGAGTAATCTTCTAACCCAGCTACTTTAACGGGAGTTCCCTGTGGTAGTATACAAGAGATAAAGATATGCCTTAAAAAACCAAGAACCAGTAGAGAGAGGCAAAACGGACAGCCCCCTCCTTTGCGAAAGCAGAGGAGGGGGCTTTTTTGCTTATTTATCTTCTCTTTCAACACGGTATTTGTCTCTTGCTGCCAGATATACAAGATTAACTATGGCAGATAATTCTATTTCATTGTTATAAGATAGAATAGGAGATTGTGTATTATGAGCATACTCCAAAATTTCTGCCATTGTTTGTGTATCTCCAGCTAGTGTTGCCTTTAGCATTCTTTCAGATTCTTTTGCTAATCGATATACATATCCCAAACTTTCATTTGTTAAAAGGAGTTCATTATATTTGTACATCAGCTCTCTGTTTGGAATAAAGACTTCTCCATCTTCATAAGTAAGTAACCCGTATATGACCATTGCAGAGTATATCTGGTTTTTTGTTGTTAATTCTTCTGCGGTGGCCGCATACTCTTGTACTTTCGCCTCTATATGTTCGCCGGAAATCATAAGAATAAAGTCTTCTCTGACTTCATCAATATTCCCTTTGATATAATAAAATATTTCATCATAGGGACCAGAACCTGTCCAGTAACTGCCTAGCTGGTTATCTGATAAAGCACAGATAATTGAACGGGGATTATAAAGCTGTTCACCCGATGCCGTACAATATCCATCATACCAGATTTTTAAATCATGTCTTGTAATTCGTGGTCGAATTGTGGTTTCACTATAAATTTGAAACAGTTTATCTACCTCCTCTTCTGAAAATCCAAAATAAGAGCTAAACCGTTCTCTTGTTGCCATGTTATATTCCACAAACATATTTAACTCTGAAGCGGCAGAGTATTTGGCTATTGGAAGTATTCCGGTCATATAAGCAAGTTCTACATATACCTGATCTTTCAGTAAGTTTTTAAGAAAAAGCAGGTATTCTTGTCTTTCTTTTTGGGAAATAAATGGCATATGAAATATTGCATCCCATTCATCCATTATAAACATAAATTTACGATTTGTTTTTTGAAAAATTTTTGCCAGGATATCCCAAAGTGACATTTCTTCTTTCAATTCTAATTCGGAAAATTCTTCAAGCAAATCTTCTTTTATTCCTGTTTTGATTCTATTAATATATTCTTCATAAGTTTGGCAATTCTCTGGAAGCCTGCTGAAATCAATATAGATAACATCATATTTATTTATATATTCTTCATATACCGGGCTTTTTGCTATCGCAAGATGTTCAAATACAAAACTACTATCTATTGCCTTGCCAAAATATGACGCTACCATATTTGCCATTACGGTCTTTCCGAATCGACGGGGTCTTGTGATACACAAAAATCTTTGTTCTCTTCCTATTGATGGAATCAATTCTTCTATTAACATCGTTTTATCTACAAAGTATTTATCCAGGGCTGTTATCTTATATGCTTCAAATGGTGCAGTACTGTTTAAAAAGATACCCATTATATCACCGTCCCTTCTTAAAAGATATCATTTGTATTATAACATCCTTATGGGAATTCTACTATTAAAAATTGGAATTTGCCGGGGTGAGTAAACAGACGAAGTCCGAGAATCAAATCATCTATATTTGTGATTTTCGTCGCTACGAGAAGTCGTCTTCTAAGAAAAGGCCGACATGAAAAGGTATTGATTTTGACTCAGTTGTACAAAACACAAAGTCGTCAAAATCAATACCTTTTCATGTCGGCCTTTTCTAATATTTTATTATAGTCTCGTAGCTCCCAGACCACAAATATAGATGATTTGATTCTCGGACTTCTGTTTTCTGGCTGCCAGGGCAAATTAGTGGAAAGATTTGGGGAAGAAGTCAGGAGAGATAGA
>QWCY01005405.1_pt1 | contig 12117 bp, 12 predicted proteins | sample 1972631 | NCBI WGS metagenome assembly QWCY01 (sample SAMN09866696, study PRJNA288562) | Human gut metagenome isolate pre1_stool, whole genome shotgun sequencing... | isolation source: gut | host: Homo sapiens | place: USA: California
GATCATTTCTAAGATAAATTCTACGTGTCTGATCGTCTGCTTTTTCTGCAATAGAAACAGTGGATCAGACAGTCCTTTTACTAAAGTATCGATGGTTATCCGTTCCTTTCCTTTTTTTGATTTTTCTTTTACTTTTGTCATTAGCATCACCTTTCTTTTGCTTTTGTAGTTTGTTTATTATAATTCTCTGCATCTCTACAGTGTGATCTAAAAAAATTGTCCCTGCTATCATGTATATGTAAAAAACAGTAAATTATGTGTAAAATAGTTACGGTTTACGAGGTATGTCGGATTGTATTTTTATCGAAAATCCGTTATACTGAAACAAGTGGCATAGTACTTTAGAACTGTATGATTACAGGCGGAATGCAGTCAGGGACATATTTTTTATACATTCTGCCTGTTTACATCTGTGAACCAGTTAGTGTATATTTTTGCAGTACCGATGATCTTAGGCAGAGTGGAACAGAGAATGAAACAGTTGACGTATCAATTTTTATGATTCTAAGGGGTTTGGAATAATTTTCGCGGAGGAATACATGGCAAAATTTTGTGTATATGCAGTAGCAAGAGGAAGAAAAACAGGCGTTTTTCATACATGGCCGGAATGTCAGGCACAGGTAAAAGGATATAAGAATCCGGTTTTTAAAGGATTTATGACAGAAGAAGAAGCAAAGGAATGGCTTTTATCCGGAAATCAGAAGTATCAGAAGTCAGAAAAGAAAGAACTGCCACCAGAGCAGATCGACTGGAGCACTTATTTTGAAGAAGACCATTTAGATACCAATGAACTGCCGGCAGTTATGCCGGAAGCATATGCATTCGTAGATGGTTCATACAATGATAATTATAATGGAAGAAAAGTCTATGGCTATGGCGGGATCGTACATGCCAACGGAGAAGATGTCTATGTCAGCGGCCATGGCTGTGAAGAAGCATATGTTGTTTCAAGACAGATTCCGGGAGAGGTATTTGGTTCCTTAAGTGCGATCGAAAAAGCGATTGAATTAGGTGTACCCCATCTGGTCGTATTTTATGATTATGCAGGACTTGGACACTGGGCGACTTCCGGTAAACGCTGGAAAGCAGAAAAGCCGATCGCAAAAGCATACGTGCAGAAGTATGATGAATTCAGTGAGAAGATCAAAGTGAATTTCTATCATGTAAAAGCACATACCGATATTGCCGGAAATGAAATGGTCGATAAAATGGCAAAGCGTGAAGTTGGTATCTTATAATAGAAGATATGTAATAATAGGAAGTATGGAATCGTTATAAAACCCATACTGCAGAGCGTTCTTAAAAGACACTTTGCAGTATGGGTTTTTGTCGATTTATCAGGCTTTTTGTCGGATTTTTGTGTTTACGAATATTTTACAAAGGCTTTACAGAAACAGGAAGTACTATTTTACATAAACAAGATATGCTAAAGCAGTCGACAGAAAAGAAGAAGAAAAAAATGAAAAATGAAATGTAAAACATGGAGGAAGAAAGAAATGAAAAAATTATCTGTATTGATGTTAATTGGAGCACTTACAGTAGGAACACTTGCAATGACAGGTTGTGGAGGAGCTGATAATACAGCTACTGATACAGCAGCAGATACAACAACAGACAACACAGCAGATTCAAGCACTACAGCAGATACAACGGCAGCAGATGATACAGCAGCTTCTGATTTTGATACCAGCGAAGCAATCAGCGTCGTTTCACGAGAAGATGGTTCTGGTACAAGAGGTGCTTTCATCGAATTGTTTGGTGTAGAAGAAAAAGACGAAAACGGTGACAAAGTGGATTATACAACAGATGAAGCAATCATCACAAACAGCACAGATGTTATGATGACAACTGTAGCAGGTGATGATTATGCAATCGGTTACTGCTCCCTTGGTTCTTTAAATGACACAGTAAAGGCTGTAACGATCGATGGAGCAGAAGCAACCGTAGATAATATCAAATCCGGTTCTTATACAATTGCAAGACCGTTTAATATCGTAACAAAAGATGGTATTTCAGGCGTAGCACAGGATTTCATCAACTACATCTTAAGCGCAGACGGACAGCAGGTTGTATCAGATAATGGATATATCGCAGTAGCAGATAATGCAGAAGCATTTACCTCTGATAATTCTGAAGGAAAGATCGTTGTAGCAGGTTCTTCTTCCGTAACACCGGTTATGGAAAAATTAAAAGAAGCATATGAGACTGTCAATGGAAAAGCTGAAATTGAGATTCAGGAAAGTGATTCAACAACAGGTGTTACAGCAGCAATCGATGGAACATGTGATATCGGAATGGCTTCAAGAGAGTTAAAAGAAGAAGAAACAGGCGTTAGTGCAACTAAGATCGCAATGGACGGTATCGCAGTTATCGTAAACAATAACTCTCCAGTGACAGATTTATCCAAAGATGCAGTCAAAGGCATTTTCACAGGTGAAACAGCTACATGGGATGAAGTTGTAAAATAATGAAGATAAAAAACAATAAGTGGCAGCCGGTTTTAGCAAAAAGGAGGTATGTATCATGCAAAAAAGAGAGAAAGTAATGGAAATTCTGTTCCTTGCAACAGCCTGCGTATCGGTAGTAGCAGTAGCATTGATCTGCATCTTCCTGTTTGCGAACGGACTGCCGGCAATGTTTAAGATAGGAATGTCTGATTTTATTCTGGGTACGAAATGGAAACCCGGAAATGATAAATTTGGAATCTTTCCTATGATATTAGGCAGTATCTATGTGACGGCAGGAGCAGTGCTGATCGGAGTTCCGGTAGGAATTTTAATGGCAGTTTTTATGGCACGTTTCTGTCCGGCAAAGCTGCATTCCATATTAAAACCGGTGGTAGACCTCTTAGCAGGTATTCCTTCTATTGTATATGGTTTTTTTGGTCTGGTAGTGATCGTTCCTTTCGTAAGAGAACATTTTAAAGGAAACGGAAACAGTATCTTAACAGCGTCCATACTGCTTGGGATCATGATCCTTCCGACGATCATCGGAGTATCAGAATCCGCACTCAGGGCTGTACCGCAAAACTACTATGAAGGTGCACTTGCATTAGGTGCAACCCATGAAAGAAGTGTATTTACCGTAGTTCTTCCGGCAGCAAAATCAACGGTTATGGCAGCGGTTATATTAGGCATTGGCCGTGCGATCGGTGAAACAATGGCAGTTATGATGGTCGCAGGAAATCAGGCAAGACTTGCAACTTCCATCTTTAAGGGAGTCAGAACGCTGACAGCCAACATTGTAATAGAAATGGGATATGCATCAGGATTACACAGAGAAGCATTGATCGCAACAGGTGTGGTACTGTTTATATTTATCCTGATCATTAACATCAGCTTTTCTATCTTAAAACAGAGAAATGAGGTGTCCTGATGAAAGAAGCGATAAATATTCAATCAATCGGAAAAAAACTAATGTCATATAAAAAGCATCCGGGTTCATTCTTACTACTGCTGTTAGTATTAGCATCTGCTGTACTGACAGTAGGTGTTTTATTGTATCTGATCGCTTATATATTGATCCATGGTGTCCCATATCTGACACCGGATCTGTTTGCACCGGAATATAATTCAGATAATGTATCGTTAGTGCCGGCACTGGTAAATACTATATTTATGACAGCTCTTGCATTACTGATCGCAGTACCGCTTGGGATCGGAGCAGCAATTTATCTGGCTGAATATGCAAAAAGAGGAAATCGTTTGGTACGCCTGATCCGCTTAATGGCAGAAACACTTCAGGGTATTCCATCAATTATCTATGGACTCTTTGGCATGCTGTTTTTTGTAACAGCATTAAAAATTGGCTACTCATTGCTTGCAGGAGCGGCAACTTTAGCCATTATGGTACTTCCGGTGGTTATGCGTACAACAGAAGAAGCACTTTTATCTGTACCGGATATGTACCGGGAAGGAAGTTTCGGACTTGGAGCAGGAAAACTGCGTACAGTCTTTCGTGTCGTACTTCCATCAGCAATACCGGGAATCCTCTCAGGTGTGATCCTTGCAACAGGACGTATTGTCGGAGAAACAGCAGCATTGATCTATACAGCAGGAACAGCACCACAGATCGCAGGAAGTTTATTTGATTCAGGACGTACCCTTGCAGTACATATGTATTCACTGTCGAGAGAAGGACTTCATGTAGACCAGTCTTATGCGACAGCCGTTGTATTGTTAGTCATAGTTCTTTTAATGAATTCGCTTTCTTCGATCATCGCAAGAAAAGTGGCTTCTAAGAATCAGTAGAAAGGAATCAGAATATGGGATATAAATTTACGGTAGAAAAACTAGATCTGTTTTATGGTGATTTTCATGCATTAAAAAATATTAATATGAATATTCCGGAAAATAAGATCACAGCCTTTATCGGACCTTCCGGTTGTGGAAAATCTACATTTTTAAAATCCTTAAACCGTATGAACGATTTAGTGGAAGGATGCAAGATCACAGGAGATGTCCGGTTAGACGGCGAAGATATCTATGGAAAGATGGATGTCAACCAGTTACGGAAACGTGTTGGTATGGTATTCCAGAAACCAAATCCATTTCCGATGAGCATATATGACAATATCGCATATGGACCAAAAACACATGGCATCCATTCAAAATCAAAATTAGATGAGATCGTAGAAACATCTTTAAAACAGGCAGCAATCTGGGATGAAGTCAAAGACCGGCTGAAAAAAAGTGCACTCGGGTTATCCGGTGGACAGCAGCAGAGACTCTGTATCGCAAGAGCACTTGCGGTAAATCCGGAAGTTATTTTAATGGATGAGCCGACTTCAGCCTTAGACCCGATCTCAACATCAAAGATTGAAGATCTTGTCATTGACCTGAAAAATGATTATACGATCATTATGGTAACGCATAATATGCAGCAGGCAACACGAGTATCAGATGAAACAGTATTCTTCCTGTTAGGAGAAGTAATAGAAAGCGGAAATACAGAGCAGTTATTCTCACTTCCACAGGATAAACGTACAGAAGATTATATTACAGGAAGATTTGGTTAAGAGAAAGGAGAATTCCGATGAGAAACCGTTTTGACAGACAGTTACAGCAGTTAAATGAAGAACTGATTGAAATGGGAGAACATATAGAATATGCGATCGAGATGGCATCGAATGCTTTTGCCACACAGGATTGTGAAAAAGCAAAAGAGGCGATCAACTATGATACAGAGATCGACCAGCAGGAACGTGATATCGAAGCCCTTTGTATGAAGCTGTTGTTGCAGCAGCAGCCGGTAGCAAAAGATTTAAGACTGATCTCATCAGCATTGAAGATGATCACAGATATGGAGAGGATCGGAGATCATGCAGCCGATATTTCCGAAATGACACTTTCGATGGCAGGTGCACCTTATATGATCAAACCGGACTGTATCCAGAAGATGGCAGTAGAAACGATCGATATGGTCATCAGAAGCGTCAATGCTTTTGTCAATAAAGACTTAGAAGCAGCCCGCTGGGTGATCAAACGTGATGATGTTGTAGATGAATTATTTGATTCTGTGAAAAACCGTCTGATCGATCTGATCAATTCCAATAAGGAAAACGGAGAACAGGCATCCGATATGCTCATGGTTGCTAAGTATTTTGAGAGGATCGGTGACCATGCCACAAACATCGCAGAATGGGTGATCTTCTCTATTACGGGCACTCATGAAGATGCGTAAAAAACAATTTTACATAGATTTTACAAAGAATACCTATCCATTTTACATACTCTCGGTATGATGCAAAGGAAGTGAACATGCAAATAAAACATGAGGAGAATGTAAAATGGATATTTTTGGAATACTCACATTAGTAGGCGGCTTAGCACTGTTCCTTTATGGAATGAGTATCATGGGTGACGGACTAGAGAAGGTATCAGGCGGTAAGCTTGAGATGCTTTTAGAGAAGCTGACTTCGAACCCGTTAAAAGCCGTTGGGCTTGGTGCTGCGGTAACGGCAGTTATCCAGTCATCTTCTGCAACAACCGTTATGGTCGTCGGTTTTGTAAATTCCGGCATTATGAAACTTTCACAGGCAATCGGTGTCATCATGGGTGCAAATATCGGAACAACTGTCACATCATGGATCTTAAGTCTTACCGGTATTCAGGGTGAAAGTATTTTTGTACGACTGTTAAAACCGTCATCATTTACGCCTATTTTAGCAGCAATCGGTATTATCCTGTATATGTCAGGAAAAAACAGTAAAAAGAAAGATATCGGAGGAATCTTTTTAGGTTTTGCAGTTTTGATGTTTGGTATGGAGGCAATGAGCGGTGCAGTAGAACCGTTAGCAGATGTGCCGGAATTTACCAGTATGCTTACCATGTTCAAAAATCCATTGCTTGGTGTGCTCGTAGGTGCGGTATTGACAGCAGTTATCCAGTCTTCATCAGCTTCTGTCGGTATTTTACAGGCATTGTCAGTAACAGGTGCATTTACCTATCAGGCTGTTATCCCAATCATCATGGGACAGAATATCGGTACCTGTGTAACTGCCATGCTCTCCGCAGTCGGTGCTAACAGAAGTGCAAAGAGGACAGCATTCGTACACTTGTATTTCAATATCATTGGTGCTACAGTATTTATGGTCTTATACTTTAGTTTAAATGCGTTGATCGGATTCAGCTTTTCAGAAGATGTTGTAGGTGTTGCAGGAATCGCACTGATCCATAGTATCTTTAATATCTTTACAACACTGATCCTTCTGCCATTTACAAAAGGTCTGGAAAAACTGGCATACCTGACGATTCCGGAATCAGAGGAAGAACGGGAAGCCAAAGAAGATACGGAGTTCCAGATCTTAGATGACCGCTTTTTGCAGACACCGGCATTTGCGATTGAACAGTGCCGCAGTCTTGCAGATAAAATGGCAGAACTTTCCAAAGATTGTTTCTTAAAAGCGATGAAGGTGCTTTTTGCGTATACAGATGCAGGTGCAGAAGAAGTCATTGCATTAGAGAATAAGATCGATGTTTATGAAGATAAACTCAGTATATATCTTACAAAATTAAACAGTACAAATCTGGCATATAACGACAGCCAGAATGTATCAACGCTGTTGCACTGTATCATGGATTTTGAGCGCATTTCCGATCATGCAGTCAATGTGGTAGAGTCTGCACAGGAAATGAACCGGAAAGAACAGCATTTTTCGAAAAAAGCAGAAGAAGAAATGAAAATCTATGGCAATGCGGTTGAAGATATCCTGACAAGAACCATGGAAGCATTTGTATCACAGGATGAGAAGAAGATACTGACGATCGAGCCTTTAGAAGAAGTGATCGATAAGATCAATAAAGACGTGAAAAAGCGTCATATCAAACGGCTTAGAAAAGGAAAATGTACAATCGAATTAGGACTGATCCTTTCAGATGTCGCAACCAATTATGAAAGAGTATCTGACCACTGTTCAAATATCGCAGTCTGTCTGATACAGATGCAGGATAGTGAATTAGAGGCACACAGCTATATGAATCATTTAAAGGATGGAGAAGACCTTTCCTTTGAAAAACAGGTGGAAGTATTTGCAGAAAAATATAATCTGGGAAAGGAAAAGCCATCGAAATAGTCTGGAGGAAAAATGGCAACAATTTATATTGTAGAAGACGATGTAAACATTCGTGAGATCGAACGTTATGCATTAAAAAATGGCGGTTTTGATGTTGTAGAGTTTGAACGGGGAAGTGATCTGTCTGCAGCAGTAGAAAAAAAGATCCCTTCACTGATCTTATTAGATATCATGCTGCCGGATGAAGACGGCTTAGAGATTTTAACAGATTTACGGAAGAAAAAAGAAACAAAAAATATACCAGTCATTATGGTAACAGCGAAATCTACAGAGTTAGATAAAGTAAAAGGGTTAGATATGGGTGCCGATGATTACCTGACAAAGCCATTTGGCGTCATGGAACTGATCTCCCGTGTAAAGGCATTACTGCGGAGAACGGAACGTGTGGCAGAAGCGGATGTGATACGTTGTGGCTGTATCAGTTTAGATAATAAGAAGCACGCAGTCAAAGTAAATGAAAATGTCTGCGAACTGACATTTAAGGAATTTGAACTGCTTCGATATATGATGTTAAATGAAGGCATCGTATTATCGCGAGATAAGATCATGGATCAGGTGTGGGGATTTGAATATGAGGGAGAGAGCCGTACGGTGGACATGCATATTAAGACTCTGCGCCATAAATTAGGGGAAGCCGGAGCGTTGATCAAAACCGTAAGAAACGTAGGATATATGATAGATTAACAAGAGGTATACCCATGAAAAAAAAGATGAATATCCGTTTTATGGTCATATCTGCGGCTGCGATTATCATTACAGCCGTTATTTCGACAGTACTGTTTTATATGGTCTTGCAGGAACAGGTTTTTTCGGATCTGAAAGCATATGAACATATTGTCAGTCAGGTTGACCCTACGGAGCTTAATATCGATAAAGAAGAGATCCGTATCACATGGATCGATAAAGATGGAACAGTCATCTATGACAACGAAGCAGATGCGTCTGTTATGGAAAATCATAAGGACAGGCCGGAAGTTATCGCTGCCCAAAAATACGGAGAAACGAAAAAAATCCGCTGGTCATCAACATTATCTGTACATACTTTTTATTATGCAGCATTAAAGGAAGATGGAAGTGTACTACGGATCGCAAAACAGAGCAGCAGCATTTACCGGGTTATGGTCAATGCAGTAATGATCATTTTAGCAATGTCAATCGTTACATTTGTTTTGTGTGCAACGGTAGCACATCTTTTGACGAGAAGAATGGTAGAACCTATTGAGCGGATGGCAGACAATCTTGTACTTTTAGATGCGTCTAACGTGTATGAGGAGATCCGGCCATTTGTAACGACGATCAAAGAACAGCATACGAATATCTTAAATCATGCGAAGATGCGTCAGGAATTTACGGCAAATGTATCGCATGAGTTAAAGACACCGCTGACAGCAATTTCAGGTTATGCAGAACTGATTGAAAATGGAATGGCGGCAAAAGAGGATATCGGACGTTTTGCAGTGCAGATCCATAAAAATTCGAGCCGTCTGCTTATGCTGATCAATGATATCATCAAACTTTCAGAATTAGATGATGAAGAACTGAAGATCCCATTTGAAAAATTTGACCTGTATACATTAGCAGAAAATACGATCCATATGATGGATATGCCGGCACAGAAACAGGATGTTGATCTGATCCTATCAGGCGAACATGTTATGATAAACGGTGGCAAGAATCTGATCGATGAACTTCTCTATAATCTGATCAGCAATGCGATCCGTTATAATGTCAAAGGCGGTAAGGTATATGTAGAAACCGGAATGGACGGGGATTACCCATATCTTAGAGTGACAGATACCGGAATCGGAATCCCGAAAGAACATCAGGAACGTGTCTTTGAGCGTTTCTACCGGGTTGATAAGAGCCGCTCAAAATCAACCGGTGGTACGGGACTTGGACTTGCGATCGTAAAGCATGTTGTCGCACAGCATGATGCTTCGATCAGCTTAGAAAGCGAAGAAGGAAAAGGAACAAAGATCACGGTAAAATTTCAGCCGACAGGTAATTGAAAAAAATTATTGACAGGAGAATTGATATACAGTATGTTGGAAACATTTTTGGAAATAAATATGAAAAGAGAGCAGAATTAGCCGGAGGTGTGATCTTAATTCTGATCGGAGTTAAGATTTTGTTGGAACATTTGGGGATTCTGGTGTTATAATTAAAATATGATAATTGAACGATTCATTGAAGGAGGAAAAAACTATGGAATTTTTTGACAAACTCGGAGATACCTTATTAAATGCAGGCAAAGATGTAACACAGAAAGCGAAAGATGTATCGGGTATTGCAAAATTGAAATTAGATATCCGCTCAAAAGAAGATTTTATCAAATCACAGTATACAGAACTTGGTAAGATCTATTATGAAAAGAACAAAGGAGCAGATGTTCCGGAAAAAGAGCAGTTTGAGAGAATTGAAGAAGCATTAGAGGAAATCGAAAAGATGCAGCTTCAGATCCTTGAATTAAAGAAAGCAAGAAAATGTCCAGAGTGTGGTGCAGAGGCATCTGATAAAGCAGAATATTGCAGTGTCTGTGGAGCAAAGCTTTCGGTAGTTGTAGAAGAATCACCTTATGAAGATGAGTCGGGAAATGTACCTTGCGAAGATGAGTCAGAAGCAGAAGGTGTAGAAATGGCAGCTGAGAAAGGGGATACGGAAGAATAGCACTTAGCACCCGCTGGTTTTACATTCCACTCCTTGACAGAAAATCCACGAAGTGTTAGTCTAAGAAAAGAAAAATGCAGAGAAAAAGAGAGTACATGAAAAGGAAGTTGACAGAGAAATCTCTACTGGCAGAATTAAAAAAATATATTTGTCAGGGCTGTGAGGAGATAATGGAAGTTTCATGGAAGATGGCTTTAGAGCAGATGGAATGAACTGTAAAGACAATGGGATCAGAGAATTGTTGTGGGACAGATAATTTCAGACAGGTCCGCCTGTTATAGCGGCAGCGTATGATAAGATGAGTACGTGCAGAGGTTTTTATCGTGAGGTAAAGACGAATAGAAGTGGTAACATGGGATGATAGCCCGTCTTCTTGTATAAGAAGGCGGGATTTTTTTATATAACAGAAAAATCTGTTGAAAATTTCTATTATATAAAAATCCATCCGGATAAGAATGTTATGCAGCTTACAGAAAGGAGGAACAGCAATGGATTGTCCTTATTGTAAAGAAGAAATGGAAACCGGAAAGGTGTGCAGCAACAGTGGTTTATGGTGGAGCTGCGAAGGAGAGAAACTGACATTAAATGATGAACCGAAAATGATAGGTGCCATCAATGGTTACAGAATTACAGCATATCGTTGTAAAAAATGTGGAAAAATAATTATTTTAACAGGAGGAAACCATGAGTAATAAAGGAAAATTTTATATGACAACAGCAATTGCCTATACATCAGGCAAACCGCACATCGGTAACACATATGAGATCATTTTGGCAGATGCGATCGCCCGTTATAAACGACAGGAAGGATATGATGTATATTTCCAGACAGGAACAGATGAGCATGGTCAGAAGATTCAGGAAAAAGCAGAGGCAGCAGGCATTACGCCAAAGCAGCACGTAGATAAGGTTGCAGGAGAAGTAAAGCGGATCTGGGATCTTATGAATACCTCTTATGATAATTTTGTCCGTACAACAGACGAAGACCATGAGAAACAGGTGCAGAAGATCTTTAAAAAATTATATGATAAAGGTGATATTTACAAAGGGTCTTATGAAGGATTGTATTGTACCCCATGTGAATCTTTCTGGACAGAATCCCAGTTAGTAGATGGCAAATGCCCGGACTGCGGAAGGGAAGTAAAACCTGCAAAAGAAGAAGCATATTTCTTTAAAATGAGCAAGTATGCCGACCGTCTGATCGAGCATATCAACACGCATCCGGAATTTATCCAGCCGGTTTCCAGAAAAAATGAAATGATGAATAACTTCCTTCTTCCGGGACTGCAGGATCTTTGCGTATCCAGAACATCATTCAGCTGGGGAATTCCGGTAGATTTTGATCCAAAGCATGTCGTATATGTATGGTTAGATGCATTGACAAACTATATCACAAAGATCGGTTATGATGCAGATGGCAATTCCAGCGACCTGTTTAAGAAAAACTGGCCGGCTGACCTGCATCTGATCGGAAAAGATATTATTCGTTTCCATACGATCTACTGGCCGATCTTCTTAATGGCATTAGATCTTCCGTTACCAAAACAGGTATTTGGACATCCGTGGCTGTTACAGGGCAATGGCAAGATGAGTAAATCTAAAGGAAATGTACTGTATGCAGATGAATTAGTAGATTTCTTTGGTGTAGATGCAGTCCGTTACTTTGTACTCCATGAGATGCCATTTGAAAATGATGGTGTGATCACATGGGAGTTAATGGTAGAAAGATTAAATTCAGATCTTGCGAACACACTTGGAAACCTTGTCAACCGTACGATTTCCATGAGCAATAAATATTTTGGCGGCGTTGTAACAAATAGTGGTGTGACAGATGCCGTTGATGAAGATTTAAAGAGCGTCGTAACAGGAACTGTTGC
>QWCY01005680.1_pt1 | contig 12105 bp, 9 predicted proteins | sample 1972631 | NCBI WGS metagenome assembly QWCY01 (sample SAMN09866696, study PRJNA288562) | Human gut metagenome isolate pre1_stool, whole genome shotgun sequencing... | isolation source: gut | host: Homo sapiens | place: USA: California
AGAACGATTTCAACATTAATAAATGATATTGTTTCTGCTGGATTTATTATTGAGGAATGTCAGGAATCAAAAGTACCAGAATCAATTAGAGAAAAGCGACCAGATATGTTTGGAGGAGTTATTCATCAGCCAGACTTTATTTTTTTTAGGTGTGGAAAGAAAAATTAATATTTTATCTATGTAAAGAACCCGACAAGTTCCAGTTTGCAGAGGTAATCATATCTTGAAAAAATATCAATGTCCTTGTTGTGGATATTTCACCTATAACGTTTCACCAGGCGAAGACTGCGGGTATATTTGCCCTGTCTGTTTTTGGGAGAATGACCCATTCATTGCTTCTAATGATGAACCCAGCGACTCTAACCATGGAATAACACTGAATGAAGCAAAATTCAACTATTTACGATTCGGTGCCTGCGAAGAAGGCATGCTGCGTTATGTCCGTCCACCCCAAAATGATGAAAAGAGCGCTTTGAGATGAGAACATAAAACCTGCCCATATCAAACGTACTGCCATATCATAACTTTTTTACCACAATCAAATTTATGGCAATACCGCATAATTCTAAGTGCCGATACGGCGAGCGAGGTGCGGCAGATGCTAAGCCAAAAGCGCAGATAATACTGGATGTCTTATCGAGCAGCATTCTGCTCAGCTGCGCGCAGGATGGACTGAATGATACGATTTTTGCCAGCATGTCAGATATTCCGTTTGCATTTGTCGGACTGTTCGTTGGCATCGCTGGGCTCTACCTTGTGTTTGGCAAATCAAAGGACAAATAACTGCCATTTTGTCCCCGGCCAGCCTGCTGCTTGCAGTTTGGCCTGTTCGTGTTATAATAGCTGTATACAAATTTGTCTGCCGTACCGGCAGCCGAATCAGGAGGATAACCCATGCTAGATTCCCGCTGGGCGTCGATTGACGCATTTGCAGAAAATAACCGTGATAACATTCTACGTGATATTACCCGCCTTGTGGCTGTGCCGAGCGTTGAGGGCACGCCGGAGCCGGGCGCACCATTTGGCAAAGGCCCCAAGGCTGCGCTGGACAAAGCCCTGGAAATTGCCGCAGAGCTTGGCCTAGACACCCACAACGCCGAAGGTTACATCGGCTGGGCGCAGACCGGCCCCATTGCAGACGGCCAGAAGTATCTGGCTACCATCACCCACACCGACGTTGTGCCCGAGGGCAACGGCTGGGATGCTGACCCCTACACCGTGCGCGTGCGGGATGGCTGGCTGCTGGGCCGCGGCGTGGCCGACGACAAAGGCCCCAGCATTTTGTGCCTGTATGCCCTGAAATACCTGAAAGACAACGGCGTTACCCTCAAGTACCCCGTGCGAGCCCTGCTGGGTGCCAACGAGGAAACCAACATGCACGACGTAGACTATTTTGCCGCCCACTTTGAGCAGCCCGCTTTCTGCTTTACCCCGGACGCCGAGTTCCCGGTATGCAACGGCGAAAAAGGCGGTTTTGGCGGCGAGCTGGTCAGCCCCGTGCTGGAAAACGGTGTAATCGTTGATTTTGTGGGCGGCGTTGCCCACAACGCTGTGCCCGACCGCGCAGCCTGCACCGTCCGCCTGCCGGAAAGCGCCCTGAAACAGACCGAGGGCGTGACCTTTGAAGCTGGTGAGAACGGCACCACCATCATCCGCGGCTGGGGCAAAAGCGGCCACGCCGCCATGCCGCAAGGCACCGTAAACGCCATTGGGCTGATCGTTACCTGCCTGCTGGAAAGCAAGGTCTGCTCCCCGGCCGAGACCGCTTATCTGCAGGTGCTGCACACCCTGCACGCCACCACGGACGGCAGCGCCTTGGGCATTGCCGCCAGTGACGATGTGTTTGACCCGCTGACCATCATTGGCGGCACCATCGAGATGAAGGATGGCCGCCTGCGCCAGAGCTTTGACTGCCGCTACCCGACTTCCACCACCGCGGAGCACCTGACCGAAATGATGACCCAGGTGTGTGGCACCGCTGCCACGCTGGAGGATGTATCTTCCCGCGTGCCGTTCTACATTGCAGCGGACAGCCCGGCCATCCAAACGCTGATCACCACCTACAACGATGTGACCGGCGAAAACAAAAAGCCCTTTACCATGGGCGGCGGTACCTATGCGCGTCACTTCCCGTATGCCGTCAGCTTTGGCCCGGAGCATACCGACATTGAGCTGCCGGAATTCGCCGGTCCCATGCACGGTGCCAACGAGGGCACCCCGTTTGAAAAGCTGATTGAAGCGTTGAAGATTTATATTCTGGCGTTGCTGCGTCTGCAGGAGATTGAGCTGTAATTTGGGGTTGTGCGCTTTCCGGGCATCGTTTTGCGTTTGTTTTAGGCGTTGCGTTTGCCGCACATTTTTAGCAGCTCATTAAACAAAGTTTCGGCGGGGTCAGGTGACCCCGCCCTACTGCTATCTGGGGATTCATAACGCAAAAGATAAAACAATCCGTAGGGAACGGTCTTGACCGTTCCGGGGCGTCGGGGACGCCGCCCCCTACTTTGGGACAGGGTATATTGTATAAAATTTATAATATGTAATAAGGCAAAAGTCCACGGGACGATGCGAGCATCGTCCCCTACACACGGTTTGCAGGTTCGCGGCTCGATATTTACGTTTCTTCCCGGCGCGATGAGGGCATCGCGCCCTACAGAACATTTTATTGTTTACCGCACATTTTCAAGTACCATCAAACCTAAAATTTTCTGAGCGGCGCTTCTGCGCCGCGGTCCACCACAATTATTCTTTATTATTTATTCTTTATTCATTAAGAATCCCTCCGCCCCATCTCCAATTCCTACTTCTCATTCCTAATTTCTAATTCAACAAAAGCGCCCGATACAGAAAATCCGCATCGGGCGCTTTTTCAATCGCTAATTAAGTTATTGCTGTTGACTCAGGCGTTTACCTGGGAAGCTGCAACAGCGCAGGCAACGGTCATGCCAACCATCGGGTTGTTGCCGGCACCGATCAGGCCCATCATCTCAACGTGAGCGGGCACAGAGGAGGAACCAGCAAACTGGGCATCGCCGTGCATACGGCCCATGGAGTCGGTCAGGCCGTAAGAAGCCGGGCCAGCTGCCACGTTATCCGGGTGCAGGGTACGGCCCGTACCGCCGCCGGAAGCAACGGAGAAGTACTTCTTGCCGTTTTCCAGGGCCCACTTCTTGTAGGTGCCTGCAACCAGGTGCTGGAAACGGGTCGGGTTGGTGGAGTTACCGGTGATGGAAACTTCAACACCCTCAGCCTTCATGATAGCAACGCCTTCCAGAACGTCGTTAGCGCCGTAGCACTTAACAGCAGCGCGCTCGCCGTCAGAGTACGGGATGGTCTCAACAACCTTCAGTTCGCCGGTCTTGAAGTCGTAATCGGTCTTGACATAGGTGAAACCATTGATACGGCTGATGATCTGGGCAGCATCCTTGCCCAGGCCGTTCAGGATAACACGCAGGGGTTCCTTGCGAACCTTGTTGGCGGTACGGGCAATGCCGATTGCGCCTTCAGCAGCAGCAAAGGATTCGTGGCCAGCCAGGAAAGCGAAGCAATGGGTGTCCTCATGCAGCAGCATGGCACCCAGGTTGCCGTGGCCCAGGCCAACCTTACGCTGTTCAGCAACAGAGCCGGGGATGGTGAAAGCTTCCAGGCCTTCGCCGATGGCAGCAGCGCAGTCAGCAGCGCTCTTCAGGCCGCGCTTGACAGCGATGGCAGTGCCCAGGGTGTAAGCCCAGACGGCGTTATCGAAGCAGATGGGCTGGATGCCGCGGATGATCTTATCGCAGTCGATGCCCTTGGCCAGCAGCATCTCGTTGCAGGCGTCGAGGCTCTCCAGACCGTTGGCCTTCAGGCAGGCCTCGATCTTGGGCATACGGCGATTCTGGGATTCAAAAGTTGCCATAATCTATGTTCCTCCCTCTCTTATTCTTCACGCGGGTCGATGTACTTGACAGCGCCCTGCTCAGCAGAGAAGCGGCCGTAAGTGCCGATGTTCTTCTCGTAAGCTTCCTTCGGGTCCATGCCATGGCGGATTGCTTCCAGCATTTTGCCCAGACGGACGAACTGATAGCCGATGACCTGGTTGTCTTTATCCAGAGCTGTCTTGAGGATGTAGCCCTCGGTCAGCTCCAGGTAGCGAACACCCTTGGCCTTGGTGGAGAAGATGGTACCGGTCATGGAACGCAGGCCCTTGCCCAGGTCATCCAGACCAGCGCCGACAGGCAGGCCGTTCTCAGAGAAAGCGGTCTGGCTGCGGCCGTAAACGATCTGCAGGAACAGCTCACGCATTGCAACGTTGATAGCGTCGCAGACGAGGTCGGTGTTCAGTGCTTCCAGGATGGTCTTGCCGGGCAGGATCTCGCCAGCCATAGCAGCAGAATGGGTCATGCCGGAGCAGCCGATGGTTTCAACCAAAGCTTCCTCAATGATGCCGTTCTTGATGTTCAGGCTCAGCTTGCAGGTACCCTGCTGGGGTGCGCACCAGCCCACACCGTGGGTATAGCCGCTGATGTCCTCAATTTTATAGGCCTTGACCCATTCGCCCTCTTCAGGGATGGGAGCGGGACCATGCTTCGGACCCTTCGTGATCGGGCACATATTGTTGACCTGTGCGGAGTATTCGATCATAATATTCTCTCCTTTGCATTATTGTCGGAAGCCGGTGCCATTTGCACCGCACAAACATCAGCAAGCCTGCGCGGGGGCTGTGCGTTCCGGCCGTCCATTGTCAAGCTTTTCACAGCTAATTTTATTATACGAGGGTAGTGGCCTTTTTTCAAGATGTTAGTCTCTACTAACCGTCTGTTTTTGATAAATTTTTCTTGCCATTTTCTGCATATTCAGCAAAACGCCGCCCCGTTTTGCCTGTGGGGCGGCGTTTTCACCAGTCAAAAGAATTCTAAAATCTATTCCAATCGGCAGATTGGAAACGAAAGCGGGGTGCAGGAGCGCAGCCACAGCGCCCCCCCTCCTTTGCTTTATCCCATCAGAAAGCCGAACAGCAGCGGCGCAATGCCGCTTGCCGCTGCCATGCACAACACAGCAGCCAGCACGGTTTTGGCAAAATACCAGGCGTTCTTAGGCGGCAGCGGTTCCGGCTTTTGCTGCTTTTTGCCGCGGGGCGCGGGGACGGCGGGCTGCGGCAGCTCCGGGGCCGTCAGGGCCGCCAGCGCACCGAACAGCAGCATAACCAGCGGAAACACCATGGATACCCGGATGGATACCACCGCCTGTGCCAGATAGCTGCACAGCGCCAGCATGACTGGGGCCACGCCGGGAGTGTTCCAGCTCCGTTCCCCGCGCCGCAGGTGGGCCACCACCAGCAGCAGCCAGGCGGCCAAGCCAAGAATGCCGGTCGTCAGCAGCTGTTCCAGATATTCGTTATGCGCGGCATAGAACGTCGCCATGCGGGCTGTCATGGCGTCGCCTGCCCAGGCGGCCACGGCGGTATGCATCATGCCGGGGCCAATGCCCACAATCTTGCGCAGCAGGCTGCCGTCCGCCCAGGTGCCAAACGCAGCGCGCCAGGCCACGCCGCGGTAGGTACCCCAGTCATCGTTGAACACCAGCAGGTTATGCAGACTTTCCGGCAGGGGCAGGTTTGGCATTGCATTGGCCAGCACAAAGGCCAACGCCCCCACCGCCAGCACAGCAATGGTGATGACCCGCCCCGGCAGGTACAGTGGGGCCTGCGCTGCAATGCCTTTGCGGGCCAGCACAAACAGCACCAGCCACAGCAGCAGGCTTGCCGCCATGCAGGGCAGTGCCACCTGCCACGCGCCCAGTTTGGCCAGCAGGGCGGTGCCGCCCTGGGTGTAAACGCTGGCACGCATGTAATGCATCCAGGCAGCCCAGCCGAAGAATGCCGCACTGATGAGCGCCGCACGGCGCAGGTGGCGGGTGGTAAAGTTTTTATGGCAGACCAGCACCATCACCGCCGCGCCGATGCCCAGGGCAAGCGCCTCTGAATCCACAACGGCCAGCGCCAATGCGCCAAACGCTGCCGGAATGCCGGTCCAGACAGCGGTTCTGGTATCTTTGGCGTTCAGGAACTGGTAAAACACAATGGGCAGCGCTACCGAGAAAAAGCAGCCGTTAAAGTCCTTCTGCCCCAGGGTTGAGAAAAACTGTGCGCGCTCCACCACGGCGGTGTCTGCATACGCGCCGATAAGGTCAATGTTAAAGATGTTGAGCACATACAAAACTGCCACAATGCTTGTGGTAATGCCCAGCACCCAGAAAACAAAATCCAGGTTTTCAAGGTCCAGGTAGCTGCGCACAGCCCAGTACCCGGCGGCGGTAAACAGCACCAGCATCAGCCCGCCGTAATAGCCCCCCAGCCCCCAGGTGGACGCCGTGGGCGAAAGCGATGTAAAGGTGGAAATCAGACTAGTACCTGCAAAGGCCAGCACACCCCACAGGGTTACATCTCGTCCGGCGTTGGCGTTGCGCAGGCGGAGCGCACGGGCCCCAATGGCCGTACAGGCCACCAGCCAGAGCAGGAACAAGAGAAACAGGGTAAAACAGCCGGTGAACTTGGTCACACCAAGGTTGGAAAATTTATCAATGTACAGCGGGTACACGCACAGCACCGCGCACAAAAAAGCGGTTGCCGAGGTGCCCGCCAAGCGGTTGATCGCTTGCTGTTGGTCAGAACGCATGGTTCAAATTACCTCCGGGTCTTTTTCACGCAGGCTTTGCGGCGTGCGGGTAACTGTATTGTATTATTTTACCCGTTCCCCTGCTGCTTTTCAACCGTTGCTACAGGTTTTACAAATAGGAAACATATCCCGCCCGCCACGGCGCTGGCTACCGCCAGCATATGCCGGGCAGGCAGATCCAGCAGCTGGCTGCCCGCATAACTCAGCAGGCTGCCGGCGCTCATGCCAAGGGCGATCAAGCCATAGTTGACCCCCGCATGGGCAAGGCCGAACAGGTCCGTATTTAAGGCGGGCTGCACCGCCGCGCCGCCGGAGTAAAAGCAGGTCAGCACACAGTAAGCCGCCAGCACCCACCACCCCTGCGCAAAGGCAAACCCGATGCTGCCCGCCGCCAGGGCCGCATACACCCCGTACAAAACTGGTTTGCGGCCCCAGTGGTCACTGGCAGCGGGGCAAAGCAACCGCCCTGCTGCGCTGGCCGCACTGCCCACTGCCACGCACAAGGGTGCCCACTGCTCCGGCAGGCCGCGGTCCGCTGCAATGGTCAGAATCTCCGGGCTGAACAGCAGCATGGGCGGGGCTGCCAGCGCCACCCCCGCAACACACAGGCGGTACTGCGTGGTGCGCACCATCCGGTGGGGCGGCAGGTCGTTTGCCGCTTTTGCGTTTGGCCGGCCGTCGGGCTGGGGTGGATTTTGCAGCACGGCGGCGGATGCCCCGCACACCGCCAGCACCACCACACCGAGCGCGGCAAAACATACACGCATCCCCCAGCGGTTTTCCACAAAACCCACAAAAACGGTTAAAAACGCACCGGAAAGCCCCATAGCCGCACCGCTGACCCCCGTTGCCAGCCCTTTGCGGCTGGCATACCACTTTTGGGCGCAGGCCAGCACCGCCGGGGCCAAAAAGGCGCTGCCTACCCCCGCCGGGATGCTGTACACCAAAAAGAACAACGCCGCATTGCCCTGCGGCACCAGCGCTGCCCCCATGCTACCGCCGCCCAGCAGCGCGGTACCCCACAGGGCCGCATAGCGCGGGCCGTGCTGATCCTGCACAAAACCGCCGATGGCGCAGCCGATGCCATACCCTGCCACCAGAATGGCAAAGCTGAGCATGGCCTGCCCGCGGGAAAAGCCGTACTGCGCCATGACCGGCTTTTGGAACACGCCCCACGCCGCCGGAATGCCGGTCAGCAGCTGCACGGCGGCACCGGCAGCCAGAATTTTGGGGTTGCCGTTTTGTTTTGGCATGGTGTTCTTCCTCCTTATCCTTCCAGTTCCACACAGTTTGATACAGCTTCAGTATGCCCCGTTTTTGTTGACAAAAAACGCCGGGACAGATATGATAAAGAGGTATATCTTTTGATCTTTCCGCGGGCCGCTGCCCGCGCAGATAATAGGGAGGAACAACCATGAAAACACAGCCGTTAAAGGGCATGCGCGACCTTTTGCCGCGCGAGCAGGCATTGCGTGATTACATTCAGGGCCAAATTTTGGATACTTACCGTGCCGCCGGGTTCCAGCGCATTTCCACCCCCATCCTGGAGGATATGGAAAACCTGGACAAATCCGATGGCGGCGACAACCTGAACCTGATCTTCAAGGTTCTCAAGCGCGGCGAAAAGCTGGCCGCTGCCCTGCGCTCCGGCGATGAAAAGCAGCTTTCCGATATGGGCCTGCGCTATGACCTGACCCTGCCGCTTTCCCGTTACTACGCTGCCAACCGCAACGAGCTGCCCAACCCCTTCAAGGTGATCCAGACCGACCGCGTTTACCGTGCCGAGCGCCCGCAGAAGGGCCGCCTGCGCGAGTTTGTGCAGTGTGATATCGACATTCTGGGCGATTCTTCCCCCAATGCCGAGGTGGAGCTGATCGATGTGACCACTCGCGCTCTGCTGCGCATCGGTTTCAAAGATTTCACTGTCAACATCAACGACCGCCGCATCCTGCGCGCCATGCTGGAAAAGATGGGCTTTGCCGCTGACCAGCTGGATTCCGTCTGCATCAGCTTTGACAAGCTGGATAAGATCGGTGCAGACGGCGTAAAGAAAGAGCTGCTGGAAAAAGAGTTTGACGCCGCCGCTGTGGAAGCGCTGGATGAGTTCCTGCGCGCCGGGGATTTCAGCCTGGACGCCGTGACCGCCCGCGTTGGGGACGAAACCCTGACCGCCGACCTGCGCTATGTCATCGCCACCGCCGAAAAGATTGCCAACGGCCGTTACGGCATTGCCTATGCCCCCAGCCTGGTGCGCGGCCAGGGATACTATACCGGCATGGTGTTTGAAGTGACCTGCCCGCAGTTCAGCGGCGCTGTTGCAGGCGGCGGCCGTTACGACAATATGGTTGGCAAGTTCATTGGCCAGCAGGTGCCCGCCGTTGGCTTCTCCATCGGGTTCGAGCGTGTCTGCGGCATTCTGCTGGAGCAGGATTACCAGATCCCCGGTGCCAAGCAGAAGCTGGCCCTGCTGTATCTGAAGGATGCCGATTTCGCCGCCGTGCTGGCCAAGGCCGATGCCCTGCGCGCAGCCTATGATGTGACGGTTCTGCCCCAGGCCAAAAAGCTGGGCAAGCAGTTCGGCACATTGGAAGCCGCTGGTTACAACGCTGTTGCCTTTGCGGACAATGACGACATCAAGGTTCTTGGTCAAAAAGCTGAATAATTAGAATTATTTTTGTGGGGTGTGCCGGTTTTGCGGCGCACCCCGCTTTTTTTGACATCAAGCTGTAACATTCCGGTGCCACTTCCGTGTTATACTGGTAAAGGAAGCAGATATTGCTTTTGGCTTACCCCCTTACCACACAACACAATAAGGAGCGTGCCCTATGAAACATACAACACTATCCCGCTTTGCCAGCCTTGCCGCATCCGCCGCGCTGGCGCTCAGCCTTGCTGCCTGCGGTTCCACCAGCCGCAGCACCTACTCCGCCGCTGTTTCTAACGATACCGCCGCCCTTAGCAGCCAGGATGCCGGAGACTATGAATCTTACAGCGCCGAAAGCGCCGCAGCCGGGGAGGGCAGCAGTTTTTCTTCAGACGATCTGACCAGCTCGATGCTGGATCCTTCCACGGTGGAAAGCAGCCGCAAGATCGTGTATAACGCCAGCGTGCGGATGGAAACCACCGACTATGATACCACCCGCGCCGCCTTGCAGGAGGCCGTAACCGCCGCGAACGGCTACCTGGAAAGCACTGACCAGGGCGGTAGCAAGGATTCCGGCAGCCGCTATACTTATTACACCGCGCGCATCCCCGCCGAAAACTACCGCAGCTTTTTGACCGCCGCCGGGGAAGCCGGGAACGTGACCTCGCTGAACGAGAGCGCGCAGGACATTACTGCGGAGTATGTAGATGTGGAAGCCCGCCTGAAAGCCCTGAACGACCAGCGTGACCGGCTGAACGCCCTGGCCGACAAAGCTGAAACCACCGCCGACCTGCTGGAAATTGAAAGCCAGCTTTCGGATGTGCAGTATCAGCTGGAAAGCTACACCGGCCAGATGCGGCTGATGGATAACCAGGTGCGCTATTCCACCGTGGATATTTCCCTGCAGGAAGTGCGGGTTCTGACCCCCACCGCCACCACCTTTGGCGAAAAGTTTGTGGAAGCCGTTACCAGCGGCTGGCGCGGCTTTGTGGATGGGGCCGAAGATTTTATCCTGGTGGTGGTTTACCTGTGGCCGGTGGTACTGATCGTGCTTGCCATCCTGCTGGTGGCACGGCCCGCCCTCAAGCGCCGCAAGGCCCGCCGGGCGGAGAAAAAGCAGGCCAAGCTCGCTGCAAAGGCTGCCGCCCAGGCGCAGCCCGCAGAGCCCGCCAAACCGGATGACACCGCAAAATAAATTTGATTCTCTCTTTCCTGCTTATAGCAAAGCGGGCGCGCCGTCTATTGCATAACGGTGCGCCCGCTTTGTTTTATTTTTACCGGCTGTGCTTACAGGCCGTACAGCTCGGTATATTTGTTTTTCAGGTAGTTGGTGTAGTGGGCGGCATCAAATGCGCCGCCGCACAGGCTTTGCACCAGCCACTGCGGTTCCTTGGCGCGGCCATGCTGCCACACGCGGCTGCGCAGAGCGTCTTTCAGCGGCTGCATGTTGCCTTCGGCCCACTGGGCGTCCAGGTCCATGGTTTTGCGCAGGTCATCCACCGCCTGTGCGCTGTAAGCACTGCCCAGCGCATAGCTGGGGAAGTAGCCCATATCGCCCATTGCCCAGTGGATATCCTGCAAACAGCCGTGGGTATCGTCCGGCACATCCACGCCAAGGTATTCCTTATACTTGGCGTTCCAGGCGGCGGGCAGGTCGGCCACGGTCAGGGTGCCCTGCATCAGGGCCTTTTCCAGCTCATACCGCACCATAATGTGCAAAGAGTAGGTCAGCTCGTCCGCCTCGGTGCGGATCAGGCTCGGCTCGGCGCGGTTGACGGCGCGGTAGATCTCTTCCTCGGTCACGCCGTTCAGCTGCTGGGGGAACAGCTCCAGCAAAGTGGGATACAAATAGTGGATGAACGCGCGGCTGCGGCCCACATAGTTTTCAAACAGGCGGCTCTGGCTTTCGTGCAGGCCGGTGGTTGCGCCGCCCGCCAGGATGGTATAATCATACTTGGGGTCAACGTTCAGCTCATACAGGGCATGGCCGCCCTCGTGCGCCACGCTGTACAGGTTGGAGAACATATCCTGCGGCATATAATGGGTGGTAATGCGCACATCGCCGTGCCAGAAGCCGGAGGTAAAGGGGTGTTCCGTTTCGCCCAATACGCAGTGGTCCGGGTCCAGCCCCCACACTTCCATAATCTTTTTGGAAAGCTTGCGCTGCTGCTCAATGGGCCAATCCTGATACAAAAAGTCGGTGCGGATGGCGCTGCCGCGCTCTTTTATGGCAGCCAGCAGCGGCACAATGGTCTCGCGCAGGGCGGCAAAGAAAGTATCGCACTGGGCAATGGTCAGGCCGTGTTCATAGCGGTCCAGCCAGACTTCATACGGGTCGCGGTCAGGGGCAAAATAGTGGGCCTGCGCGCGCAGGGATTCCACAATTTTTTCCAGATACGGGGCAAAACTGGCAAAGTCATTGCCGCGCTTTGCCTTGCCCCATGCGGGCATGCTTTCCTGCGTCAGCTTGGTGAACGCGGCGTACTCTTCTGCCGGGATCTTGCCAATCTCGTCATAGCTGCGCTGCAATTCCCGCACTTCTGCCTTTTCCTGTTCGGTTTCGGCATCAGCGGCAGCGCGCTGCAGCAGGGCGGCGGTGTCAGCGCTGACCAGCTGGTCAAAGTAGGCGCGGCTCAGCACCTCCATGGCTTCGGCGCGGCCCGCGCTGCTTTCCGGCGGGGCTACCGTCTCACTGTCATAATCGGCAACGGCCATTGCGTACTGGTAGGCATACAGTCTTTTCTCCAGCTCGCGCAGAGCTTTGATGGAATCTTTCATTGAGTTCTCCTTTCCGCCGGGGCGGCGGTT
>QWCY01012597.1_pt1 | contig 12066 bp, 10 predicted proteins | sample 1972631 | NCBI WGS metagenome assembly QWCY01 (sample SAMN09866696, study PRJNA288562) | Human gut metagenome isolate pre1_stool, whole genome shotgun sequencing... | isolation source: gut | host: Homo sapiens | place: USA: California
CGGATCAGCTGCCCATTCTTTCATTGCCTCCAAAGCATCTTCCGGTTTTGCAATCTTTGAGATCAGTTCTTCTACCGGACACTTACCTTCTTTCATATAGTTGATTACCGCACGGAAATCAGCAGGCAATGCATTTCTGGAACCACGAATATCCAGTTCTTTCTGGACGAAATACTTGGTCTGAAAAGCGACTTCTTTTTTGGCGTAGCCAATACAAACCACACGACCGGTAAAGCCAACTTCATCCACAGCCATTACATAAGTCACAGGACTGCCGACAGCTTCAATCACGACATCAGCTCCAAACCCTGCGGTGATTTCCTGTATCCGCTCATGTACATTCTCTGTTTTAGAGTTTACTGCGTAAGACGCTCCCACTCTTTTGGCCAGTACCAGTTTTTCATCATCCAGATCGACCGCAATCACCGTCGCTCCTCTCAAGGCAGCACGTACAATGGCACCAATCCCAATCATACCACAGCCAATCACCATCACATACTCATTATCGATGACCTGAGCACGGGAAACAGCATGAAATCCTACACTCATCGGCTCAATCAGAGCACAGTCACGGGATGAGATATTACCTGCCGGGATAATCTTCGTCCAAGGAAGCACGGCGTATTCGCACATCACTCCATTCCGTTGTACGCCTAATGTCTCATTATGCTCGCAGGCATTGACACGCCCGTTACGGCACGAAGCACATTTACCACAATTGGTATATGGGTTCAATGTTACATTCATCCCTTTCTCAAAGCCAGCCGGAACATCCGGACCGATCTCTTCAATCACTGCTCCTACTTCATGCCCCGGTATTACAGGGAGTTTCACCATCGGGTTACGCCCCAGAAAAGTGTTTAAATCGGAGCCACAGAAGCCGACATACTTGATTCTTACCAATACTTCACCGGCACCGACGGCCGGCTTTTCCAGTTCAACCACCTTCATTTCGGAGGGGTTGACAATTTGAACTGCTTTCATTTTATTTGTTTGAGATAAATTTATTAATCAATTACTTTATAGCCCTTCCAACCGTAATAGGCACAAAACGCAAAACAAATCATCGGTATGCCATAAGCGACATAATAAACATGCTCATTGACATGCATGAAGTACGCTGTCAACTGAGGAAGACAGGCATTACCGACAATTGCCATTACCAGAAAGGCCGAACCGCTCTTTGTCTGATTTCCGAGTCCTTTCAGTGCCAAAGAGAACTGTGTAGGATACATGATAGACATAAAGAAAGAGATGGCGAGCATCGCATACAGTCCGATCATTCCTCCCCATAGCATCACGACACCACACAAAAGGATATTCATCAAAGCATACACCAGCAACATATCCTGCGGACGGAACTTGACCATCAATCCCGTACCAATCCAGCGCCCTAGCAAGAAGGCCAGCATGTACAGTCCAAAGAAAGTGGTAGCCGTATCTTCCGGCAAACCGGCATAGGTGCAGCAGTAAACGAGAAACAGACTGTTGATAGCTGTTTGCCCACCATTATAAAAGAACTGCGCGATGACTCCCCAACGTAAATGCGAGCGTTTCAGCACATCGAAATCAATCAGTTTTTCTTTCTTTCCGGATGCAGGTTCCGCTCCTTCATCTCCAATCTTCGGCAATTTTGAGAAAACAAACACGACCGCTATCGCAAGAAGCAACAGAGCCAATATCAGATAAGGAAGTTTCATCGCATCCGTTTCCAGTTGTATATAAGCCTGCCAGCCTCCCGGATAATCAACAGGAAGCGTTTCGCGTGTATAATGGGTGCCGCTTAGAATCAGCTTGCTCAGAAACATCGCTGCGATAAAAGCGCCCAGACCATTGAAGGATTGCGCCAGATTCAATCGGCGCGGAGCCGTTTCGGGAGCTCCCAACACGGTTACATAGGGATTGGCGGCTGTCTCCAGAAAACACATTCCGGTAGCGATAATGAAGAAGATGCAGAGATAAGCCCAATATTCTTTCAGCATGGCAGCAGGAAAGAACAGCAATCCGCCGACAGCTGCCAGCAACAGCCCGAAGATGATTCCCGCCTTATAGCTATAACGCTTCATGAACATAGCTATCGGGATAGGGAAAATAAAGTAAGCCAGCCAATAAGCGGTCTCCGTAAAAGAAGCCTCGAAAGTGTTCAGTTCACAGGTTTTCATCAACTGCCGGATCATTGTGGGAAGCAGATTGCTGCTGATCGCCCACAAGAAGAAAAGGCTGAAAACCAGTGCGAGAGGAATGGTATATGTATTCTTTTTCATGTGTACAGTGATTGTTTAGTGGTATTGTAATTGTTTCCTTTCTATTCCGACATATTTTTAATGTACGGGAGTTCCGGAAGTTCTGCAAACCCGTAGAATTTCCGCGCATTCCCGCCCAGGAATAACGTTTTCTCCACTTCCGACAATTCCAGGGATTTCACCACAAAGTCATAAGACATCTTATAAGTAATGGCTGTTATCGTGCGCGGATAGTCCGAGCCCCACATCAGTTTCTCCATACCAACCAGTTCTGCGGCTTCACGAATAGCCTTTATGGCACCTTTAAACGGATAAAACTCGTCATTGAACAGCCATGTGATACCACCGGACTCAATCATCACATTCGGATGACATGCCAACTTAATCTGCTCTTTCCAATCCGGAAGAGTAACCATCCCGAAATGTCCGACAGCAATCTTCAATCGAGGACATTCCTGAATAATCTCTTCCATCTCCGGAACCTGTATCGCCCCCTCTGCCAAGTCGACTGACAAGATCACTCCCCGCTCTTCCATCCACCGGAACATCTGCATCATTTCAAGACAGTTCAACATTACCCGTCCCTCTTTCAGAAGTAAGCGCTGGGCAGGAATCTTAATCGCTTTAAATCCCTTCCCGATCAGTTCTTTCGCCTGTTCCAGATAGCCCGGCTTGCGAAACTCACACATTCCGCAAACAAAGAAACGGTCCGGATAGCGTGCAACAACCTCCATCAGATAATCGTTCTGAATGCCGTCTATAAATTCTTGTGTAATAACCGCAGCCGAGACTTGGGCATAATCCATATTGGACAGAAAAACTTCCGCACTATTCACCCCGTCAATCATAAAAGGAGGAACCATCTGCCGAATCTCCCCCATAAACAGGGAGCGTCCGTTCTCTAAAGTACGGATAGGAAAACCATCGACCACCGTATCTTGGCGAAGCCACAGATGGGCATGCGCATCAATAATCGTATAATCCATAGAATCGACCGTTTTTTTAAGAGTTTGCCCAACTTACACGCTGCTGTTCTCCGATAATTTCCCGCACTTCACGCACGAGTTCCCAATCGACCGGTTCTTCAATAAAGCCGATATTTTTCTTCACATTCTCCGGATTAGTGGTGCTGAACAGGGTAGTCGCAATCTTTGGATTACTCACCGAGAATTGCATAGCGAGCTTTTCTATCGGATAATTCTTTGCTTTACAATGCTCCATCGCTTTGCGACAGACATCTACCAATGGCTTGGGAGCCGGATGCCAAGCCGGAACACCACGCTCGCTCAGCAAGCCCATCGAGAGAGGAGAAGCATTGATGACACCGATTTCTTTCGATTCGAAATAGTCAAGGAAGTCAGCCAATTTATCATCACACAGGCAATAGTGACAGAAGCTAAGAACAGATTCAATGGTACCGCTTGGCGAACGGTCTATCACCCATTTCAAGTTTTCGAGCTGCAAATCAGTGATTCCGACATGTCCTACCACTCCTTTCTCACGCAGTTCGACCAAAGCAGGCAATGTCTCATTAACCACCTGATTCAGGTCGGCAAACTCAATATCATGCACATTGATCAAATCGATGAAGTCAATATTCAGACGTTCCATACTTTCATATACACTCTCCGTCGCACGCTTTGCCGAGTAGTCCCATGTATTGACTCCGTCTTTGCCATAGCGTCCGACTTTCGTAGAAAGATAATAACGGTCGCGAGGAATATCCTTCAGCGCTTTGCCTAGAACAGTCTCTGCCTTATAATGTCCGTAATAAGGGGAAACATCGATAAAGTTCATTCCGGCTTCGATGGCTGTAAACACAGCCTGAATGCCTTCTTTTTCTTTTAAATCATGGAAAACTCCTCCCAGAGAGGAAGCTCCGAAGCTGAGAGACGATACTTTCATCCCTGTCTTTCCGATTTCATGGTATTGCATACGTATAGGGTTTTAAATTATTTTGTATGCGACAAAAGTAAGGGGTGAACCCTTCTCAACGGACAAGAGAGGGGCGAAAAAGCTACGTAACGGTTTACGTAAAAAATCTTTCTTTAAATGCGGAGATTTATCAGGGAATATGCTTTCTTTGCAGATAAATCTAAGTTGGAGACCTTCAGATGGAAAACCGGAAACATACTTCACTCAAAGACCTCGCCCAAGCATTAGGCGTATCCATCCCTACTGTATCCCGAGCACTGAAAGACAGCCCGGAAATCAGCCGTGAACTTTGCGCCAAAGCCAAGAAGCTGGCCAAAGAGATGAATTATCGTCCCAATCCTTTCGCTATGAGTCTGCGAAAGAATGCGCCGCGCATCATCGGAGTGATCGTTCCGGATATTGTCACTCATTTCTTTGCCTCCATTCTGAACGGGATAGAGAACATGGCGATCGATAACGGATATTTCGTCATTATCACGACATCGCACGAGTCTTTCGAGCATGAAAAAAGGAATATAGAGAATCTGGTCAATATGCGGGTAGAGGGGATTATCGCCTGCCTGTCTCAGGAAACAACTGACTTTTCTCATTTTGCCGCATTGAAAGAGATCAATATGCCGCTGATTCTGTTCGACCGTGTTTGCCTGACCGATCAATTCTCGTCGGTAATAGCAGACGGAGCACAATCCGCACAAATGGCTACCCAGCATCTGCTGGACAATGGAAGTAAACGGGTGGCTTTTATCGGCGGTGCCAATCATCTGGATATTGTAAAAAGAAGGAAGCATGGTTATCTGGAAGCCTTGCGCGATAACCGGATTCCGATTGAAAAGGAATTAGTTGTCTGCCGGAAAATTGATTATGAGGAAGGACAGATTGCTACGGAAACATTATTATCTCTCCCCCAGCCTCCCGATGCCATCCTTGCCATGAATGATACATTGGCTTTTGCCGCTATGGAAGTAATCAAAAGGCACGGACTTCGTATTCCCGACGATATCGCCATCATCGGATACACGGATGAGCAGCACGCCAATTATGTGGAACCCAAGTTATCTGCCGTATCGCATCAGACTTATAAGATGGGGGAAACAGCAGATAAGGGAGAGCAGCATAAAAGAAAAATAAGTCCTGTATTTTATATCATTTACTTTTTACCGTTGATTTTTTATCCTCCTAATTAACTATATTTCATTTAGAAATAGTTATTTTTGTAGAAACAAACACTTTATGAAATCAAACTACACAATCTTTTTAATAGTACTATGCATTACATTAAATGCATGTCATAAATCTGATATTATCCCTCAACTCCAATTAGCAGATTCATTAATGCTTAGTAAACCTGATAGTGCTTTAAACTTATTAAGAAGTTTTTCTATTCAAGAAATACCCAGTAAATCAGCTAAAGCAATGTATGCATTGCTCTTAACACAAGCTTTAGATAAAAATTACATTCAACATCAAAATGACTCTATAATATCGATAGCAATCGACTACTATAAAAATAAAGATAACAACAATTTAAAAGCTAAATCATATTTTTATCTTGGAAGGGTATACCAAGATAATGAAGAATATGTAAAAGCAACAGAGGCGTATTTAACAGTTCTGAAATCTACCCCGACTGATAAAACCTTTATATTACAGGTTTACAATAATTTAGCGATGTGCTACGAAAATCAAGAATTTTATATTCAGGCAATAAAAACATATAAAGAATCTTATTCTACTGCTGAACTATTAAAAGATAAATATGGTATTCTTCATGCGACGCGAGGCTTAGGTAACATTTATGCAATACAAGACGATGAAGACAGCGCACTAACTTATTATCAAACATCCTTAGCCATAGCACAATCTATCAATGATTCCATATGGCAGACTGCCATATTATGTGATATAGCAAAAGTTTATGATAATTTAGGAATGCATATAGAAGCAAAAAAGAATATAGAACATGCATTAAAATATGCACCTTATAATACAAGTTTTTCTTCCATTTACTTTTGGAAAGGGATTATTTTACGCAATTTGGAAGAAACAGACTCTGCTATTTGTTATTTATCCAAAGCTAAAATCAATGCAGATATCTATGCAAAAGCATCTATCTACCAAACATTATACGAAATAGATAAAAAAAGAAAAAAATATGAGCAAGCTATTTTATACAATGATACAGCATTAGTTTATTATGATTCTATACAAAAGATGGTTCATCATACAGAGATTAATAGTCTCATAAAAAAACACTCTACAGAAATGTATGAACAGCGCGTAGAAAGTCAGTACCAAAAAGATAAAGCAGTATTAATCATTTGCATATTATTGACAATATCCTTTGCCATATTTATACTAATGTACATCAGCAACCGCAATAAAATAAAATACATATATCTACAGCAACTTCTTATGAAAAACCAAACAGAAAAAGCTGTATTAAAAGAAGAAATTAAAACAATATCACACACTAACAAAATTAACGAACAAAAGTACATAGATATAGTAAATAAAAGATTTGAATTATGGCATCAAAGCCTTCAAACATGTGTACGTCTATTCAAAACCACCACATCCTATAAGAAAATACAATTAATTGAAACATCTAAAATAAAAAGAGAAAAAGGAGTATCCCAAGAAGATATTTCATTAATTTATCAAGAAATAAATGAAGTTTTCACGGAAGCAATGCAGGAGCTTCTTAACCAATATCCAAATCTAACGCAGGAAGATCTCTATTACTGTATACTTAATTATCTTCAACTTTCTAATGATACTATCAAAAAATGTATGAGGGTTGAAAGTCAATATGCGCTCAACCAAAGAAAGTATCGCATAAGAAAGCAACTATCCAATCAAACTTTCTCTGTAATATTTGATCTTAAAAACGATAAAAGATAGTCCTGCAAAAGAAAGTGTTATCATTATCTCATTTTTGTTATATCAAAAACGCAACACCCTGATTATCAAGATCGATTATCTTTCATATTGTTATTTCATGTTATTGTTCCGCATACGCAAACATCGTAATTTTGCAACAAACCAATAACATAAAATCAATATGAAACGAAATCTACTTTTATTCTCTCTTATGGTTATTTGTTCAAATCTTATCTTTGCAATGCCATTAGATACAAGAAAACAAATCAAGATGAAGGTCAGAGTAAAGATAGAGCACCGCTCTGCAAATTTACCATCTCCTGTACAAGCCTATGTAAATAACTCATTATTAGAAATAGAATTCGAACATCCTAGCAATGATGTAACAATACTCATAATTAATTCAACTACCGGTGAAACAGTTTACTATGAAAAAACAACATCTTTCGAGAAAATCAAATTCATCAACTTAGATAAACACTACAAAACTACAGAATATACTCTTAAAGTATCCTCTCCTTTATGGGTAGCTGTAGGAGTAATTTCCATAGAATAATAAAGTTATGAAACGTACCAAATATTCTATATTTATCATACTGTTTGCATTACTTTGTCCTTCATGCAACTCTAGAAAAAAATCATCACATAATGACAGAGAGATAATTGCAGAATTAGGAGAAGAAGTACTTTATACTGATGAATTAAATACGATCATTAAACAAGAACTCTTTGACGAACTAAACAAAATTTATGAAATAAAGAAGAAGGCAGTTGAGCAATTAATAAACGTTAAGTTACTACAGAAAGAGGCTGATAAAAAACAACTATCTTATCAGCAATATATTGATAATTATACAGATAATCAAATCCAGCGATTGGGAATAGATTCTCTTTCAAAACGTTATAATCTGAAATCAATCATAGAATTTCGTGATGCTAATATGTATAATGTAGCCACAAACTCTCCCACTGGAAAGATATCAGGATTATATCGCTTGAAAGGATTTATTATAGATAATTTACTAGATTCTTTAAAACAAAATAAAAGAATAGTGCAATATATTTATCCTCCTAAAAGTCCATCCATTGATTTAAGCAATCTGCACACTTATTATAGAGGAAATCTTCAATCAAAAGTATCTATTATCATTATATCTGATTTTGATTGCGAATCTTGTATTAATGCTCACAATCTATATGAAACAATATATCAAAAATACAAAGAAAAAGTCAAATTTGGCTATATCCACTATTCGGCAACACCAACTTTTGCCCAAATAGCAAGTGAAGCAGCCAATAGACAAAATAAGTTTTGGGAATTCCATGACTCATTATACACGCATAAAGGATACATAGATTCAATAACTGTATATAATATAGCACATAGTACATCCATGGATATTAACAAATTCAAGAAAGATATTGAAGATGATGCAGGGAAAAAATTAATTGAAAAATCGATAAATCAATTAGTACTACTCGGTGTTTATGCAACCCCAACAATTATCGTAAATGGACGTTTGATTGTTAATTCCAACTCAAAACGAGAGATTTGTCATCTTATTGACGAAGAACTATCAAAATAATTTTTATTTATCCACATTTATTAAAAACTGTATTATGAAAAAAGTTACTTTTTTTTGTTTCAGCATTTTATTAGCTTCTTGTTCTCTAAATGAAGAAGAAAGAGCGATGAGTGCAAGTGAAAACACACAATTATCTGACGAACTAGAAAGTGTAGTTGCTGATTACGAATTAACATTAAAAGGATATTCTTTTGATGAGTTAAACAAAGAGAAAGATGAATTAACTCCTACTACACAAGAAGAAACATGCGCGGAACCCGAATTAATCAAGGCTATCCAAGATTCATTAAACAAACTAATCTTAGCTTATGACAGTAAAACACGAACTGACACAAGAGCTTATGGCGGAAATGCCCCCAAAGTTGGAGTATTTAAGTATGGTACTTGCAGTGGTAATCGAGAATTTGTATACCGAATGGACTGTGAAGATGGAGGAGATACACATGCAACCGGCAATGTTGGTTCTACAACCGTTGATGGAAATGTAAGATTTAGATTTTGCTTAGTAGATCCAGGTAATTATGGTGGAGGTACTCTGATTTTATATGATTATGTATGGAATATCAATGAAGGTGATGTAGATCTTGTAAAGAGATATCATGACAATGAGGATCATAAAAATAAAAACAGCTTAGAGGATAACGGAGGTTTAGTATCCACTGGTTTATCTAATTTCGGGCATAATACAACTCTTTACTGGAGATTTAGTGACAAGCCTGCACAAAAATTAGGCTTTCAACATGGAGTTTTAAGAAAAGCTAGTTCAACACCTATTCCTAATGCAATAAACAGCATATACATAGACGACGAAAATGGAAAGAACGGAAATGAAGCTATCTTGTGGACATATAGAGCTATCAAGAATGGTCCAACAGGACCTCTTGTTCCACAAATATCTAGTCGTAATTTAAACGGTGAAACATTTAGGGGCATTACGACAGGCAATAACACAACTTATTATATCGATATAATGAACTTATAATATGCTGTTTCCAGACAAGTTCCTCAATATTGAAAATTATTAGATCACTCTCCAATAAAAATTCCCTTTATTTTAGTATAATTCTCAATAGAATCAACTAAAATAAAGGGAATTTTAATATTTTAAGTACGCCGATTACAAGGACTACTAAATTTCTATCCTACCAAACTTTACTTGTAATCAGCTCATAAACATACTTATTTTCAACAATCTAATAATCTGAAACTACCGATTCCAGTTTTATATCAAAGACCAAAACAGAATATCCGGGCATACCATCCCGGTCACTAGTTCCATATCCCATATCCCAAGGTAAATAAACAGTCCATCTCTCTCCTGTCCTCATCCTCTGCAATGTTTCGATCCATCCATCCACTGGTATAATATGAGGAGGATTAGACATTGAAATAGGATTCACCCAGAATTCTGTTGGAGAATCAAAGTCCCCAGGATCTTTTCCGGTAAAGTTCTGATCAAACACCTCACCTGTATAATAACATCCACGATAATACGCTGATACAACATTCGGTATTACAGGACGTCTCCCCTCGTCATTTTTCACCGTTCTCTTATAGAAAATCTTCATTCCCGGATCCGTAAAAGGTACAAAGAATTCCAATTCAGGATCAGTTTTTGCATCATACACCTGCTGCAAAGAATCTAAAAAGGCCTCGTTACGCGCCCGCCAATTGGCAAACTTTCCCTCTTCTTCGGTTTCGCTACAAGAAACAAAAGCCAAAGCCAGTAATACTAAGGAGAATAAATAGATTTTTTTACTCATTCGTTAATGGTTTATTGTAAAGTCAGTTATCTTCTAATGTCTGATGATCCACTGTTACGCAGAACGGAGTACCGATGGCATCCTGACGACGATAACGCTTGCCGATACTGTCTTTTTCGTCATATTGGCAGTGGAAATGGAACTTCAGAGCATCGATGATCTCACGGGCCTTTTCAGGCAGACCGTCTTTCTTGATCAACGGCATAACAGCCAGTTTCACCGGAGCAAGGGCAGCAGGCAATTTCAGCACAACACGGCTTTCTCCGTTTTCCAGTTGCTCTTCGCAATAAGCAGCGCTCATGATGCTCAGGAACATACGGTCTACACCGATAGAAGTTTCAATCACATACGGAGTGTATGATTCATTCAATTCCGGATCGAAGTATTTGATGCTCTTGCCGGAGAATTTCTCATGCTGAGACAAGTCGAAGTTCGTACGGGAGTGGATACCTTCCACTTCTTTGAAACCGAATGGCATCAGGAACTCGATATCTGTTGCAGCATTGGCATAGTGAGCCAATTTATCGTGGTCGTGATAGCGGTAGCTGGCATCACCGAAGCCCAGCGCTTTATGCCATTTCAGACGAATCTCCTTCCATTTCTTGAACCAATCCAGTTCCGTTCCCGGTTTTACAAAGAACTGCATCTCCATCTGTTCGAACTCACGCATACGGAAGATGAACTGACGGGCAACAATCTCATTACGGAAAGCCTTACCAATCTGGGCAATACCGAAAGGAACTTTCATACGACCGGTTTTCTGCACATTCAGATAGTTTACAAAGATACCCTGTGCCGTTTCCGGACGAAGATAAATCTTCATGGCACCGTCTGAAGTCGATCCCATTTCTGTAGAGAACATCAGGTTGAACTGACGAACTTCTGTCCAGTTCTTAGTACCGGAAATAGGACATACGATCTCTTCATCAACAATGATCTGACGAAGTTCATCCAGATTATTATCATTCAGTGCTTTTGAGAAACGAGTGTGAAGTGCATCACGCTTAGCCTGATGTTCCAACACACGTCCGTTGGTAGAACGGAATTGAGCCTCATCGAATGATTCACCAAACTTCTTGGCGGCTTTTGCTACTTCTTTATTGATTTTATCGTCATATTTAGCCAACTGATCTTCGATCAATACGTCAGCACGATAACGTTTTTTAGAATCCTTATTGTCAATCAAAGGGTCATTGAATGCGTCCACGTGTCCGGAAGCCTTCCAGATGGTAGGGTGCATAAAGATGGCAGAGTCGATACCGACAATGTTTTCGTGCAACAGCACCATGCTGTCCCACCAATATTTTTTAATGTTGTTTTTCAATTCAACGCCCATCTGACCGTAGTCATATACTGCGCCTAGTCCATCGTAGATATCGCTTGAAGGAAATACGAAGCCGTACTCTTTACAGTGCGATACAAGTTTCTTAAAAACGTCTTCTTGTGCCATTTTCTTTTCTATATCTATTAATTTGAATTACCTTTTTTCGTAAAAAGTGCCACAAAGATAGGCATTTATCTCATAAATAAGACAGGGAGGGTATTAATTTATCTTATTCTGGTTCTTCTTCACATTTGGTGGTACTTCTTCTATTGTGAATAAAGAAATTTCGCTCTCAGTAGTTTAATTCCTGCCCTACTGTACATTTGTCTTTTTAC
>QWCY01008650.1_pt1 | contig 12065 bp, 10 predicted proteins | sample 1972631 | NCBI WGS metagenome assembly QWCY01 (sample SAMN09866696, study PRJNA288562) | Human gut metagenome isolate pre1_stool, whole genome shotgun sequencing... | isolation source: gut | host: Homo sapiens | place: USA: California
TAAAAGGATCAAACTGTCGTTAGGGGGTTTGAGTCCGATGGAGTATAGACGCAGTCTTGGAATTGCTTAATTCAGGTCCAAGAAAGCGTCCGCACCCCCACGAAAGTTCGAATAATGTCGAAAAGTGTCGAATTTGGTCAAACGAAATTGGTTGCACAGTTTGTCAGAAACTGGTAGAATACAAATGTAGCGAAATGAAAGATCCGAATGAAAAACTGGGTGAGGTAGTTTTCGATTGCTAGCAAAAAACATTACATCACACAGAGAGGGCTGCCGAGAGTTGGCTCTCTTGCTCATTCGATAAGGAAAATAAGCGTTATAAAAGCCCGTGAGGGCATTGTCGAGAATCGAGTAATAGGTAATACTTGGCAACCGAATTAAGTGAATGGACGCATCAAGCATCCTGTTTTATAAGGCTATGATAAGAGTGTGATGAGTAAATGATATTAAAAAAATAGAGAATTGGTAAGGAGTTGGTAAAATATTTCTTGACTTATAATGTCAAGCTTAGTATGATAAATATCAAAAAGTTAACAAGGAAAAAATCGTCGCATTGTCGCGTTTTTGAGAGATTAATGAAATAAAAGCTTTGCCAATCCGTCTAAATAAGGGTGGAATGGCGAAGCTTTGCAAAAAAAGCAGGGGAATAAATGGTAGATTTATTTAAGAATAAGAAAATCGGAAGGAGGATATATTATAATGGACGAAAAAAGACAGGATGCTAATAGAGAATTTCTTCAGTCGGATGAAATGGTAGATGGACAGGAAATCAAGGACGAGAATGATAGCATAAGTCAGTTAGAAAATTTGCCGGAACTTCAGGCGGCGGCAACTACCGCAGGAGTATTAAAACAAAACTGTATAGGTATTGCAAAGACGATAGAACCACTTTTAGCAGCAGTAAAACCTTACTGTAATGGTGTTGGCGAAAAATTGGAAACAACTGCATCAATTTCAAATATAACACATGCAATAAAATTTGAAGGTTCTAGGGAGCCTATGACAAAAACATTGACAACAATAATAGATCTAGCGAAGCCATTACTTAATTCAAATGTGCTTGCAGTTATTAATTCAGCAAACAAAACACCAGAATTGTTAAATTTACAGACACAACTAAAGAATAATATCATAACAAAAGAGTCAGAATCATTGGCTGTTTTTGAGTATCTGAATGATTTTAAATCTAAATGGAACAAGTCACTTGGTCAGAATGATATTGTAAGGCGCAGCATTGCAGCACAAAATTTTGCTGTGGTTAGAATATTTCCACAATATAGAAGTTATGATTTACCACGTGGTAGTAAAACTGTATTGAAGTCACTGACTAAATCTACTGCCGAGAAGCTAACGAAGACAGAAGATATTTTGTTTGATCCTAAGGAAAAATTCTTTTTCCATAGAGCTTCGCCAGAGAAAAAGGTGACGGTAGATCAGGTTAAAGTCGTTGAAAGTTCGCAGATCCTTTTTTCTGATATATCTTTTGATGAGCTGATATCTTTTGAAAGTCAATTATATGAGGATGTGACATTTGCATTACATCATCCAGTTGGAAAAAAAATATTTGAAATTATTAGCGGTTGGAATAATTTTATAAATTTTGACGCTGATATATACTATCATGCTAGAAAACTCGAAGAAGGTCAAGCTCCGTTTTTAGATCATGAAATGATGATGGCACCAGCTAATATATCTGCCCATGGCCGGTACAATGCAATTGGAAAAAGTTGCTACTATATTGCAGAAACTAAGAAAGGTGCATTGTGCGAAATATCCAAACATAGTGGTAGAAAGAAAATTCGTATTCAAGTGGTTGGGCTTAGACCAGTGAAATCAGCAAAAATAATCGATTTATCTGAGAAAATTAAGGGAATAAACCGTTTTATAGAGCATTTGCGTTTAACAGTGGAAAATGAGAATGGAAAAATTGTAAGAAATTATTTGCTACCTAATTTTGTGGCATCATGCTGTAAAAGGCTTGGAATTGATGGCATCAAGTATAACAGTGGAGAATATAATTGTTGTGTTTTATGGAAAGATGATTATTTTGAATTCATAGAAGGTAGTAGAGAAATCGTTGAGCCAGAAGGATCTGAGTCATGAAAGTGGGCGCCGAGGGAGGTCACAAGGCACGGTTAACAAACGACTCAGGTACTAATTTTCTGTGAATAGTTGCAATATTTAACAAAACGTGGTATGGCTGATGTGAATGATGTGCTGTTTAATACTACCGGAATACTTGTTTGTGCGCTGCTAAAGTAGTAGTCTATGCTTTGAAGTGGAGGGTGTTATGGAGATAAAAAAAAATAAAGTTTTTATTTCACATTCTAATAAAGGTGTTGAGATTGTGAAAGCTTTTGTGGAACTTTTAGAGGATATAGGAATGCCAGAAGATTCTATTGTTTGTACGTCAGTACCAGGTTATGGTATTCCGGGTGGAAAGAAAATATATGAATGGTTAAGAGAGCAATTACTTAAGTATGATATTTGGATGGTTTTCATGCTAAGCTACAATTATTATGCGAGCGTTGCAAGCTTAAATGAAATGGGGGCTGCATGGTTGGCGAAAACTGAAACAACTATGATATTACTTCCAGGTTTTCAGATTTCAGATATAAAAGGATGTATTGATTCAACTGAAATGGGAATTCTTCTGGATGGAGATTTATTTGAGCTAAAACATAGGTTAGGAGAGCTTAAGGAGAATTTGGGTTCGGAGTTTTCATTGCCTACGGTTAGTGAGACTAAATGGGAAAGATATAGAGATGGATTTCTTGAAAAAATTCAGTTATTTGCTAACAAGACGAATAAGCAAAAAGAAGTATTGAATGATTACTATATTCGGGATAGAACGAAGGTATTATTAGATGTTTCGCAAGAAATTTTAATATATATAAATGGTTACGAGCAATTAATGGCAGGAAAAAATATAGATAAAAAAAGATTTAATGAGGCAAAAAAAAGAATATTTAACGATATTTTGTGTTATGGATCAGAGGATTCAGTAAAAATATTAATGTATTTTAAAAAGCTCTTGGCTAGTGGAATAGATGATAATAGATCGATTAGTACTGTGCAAATTATAGCACCTCTTGTACTTATGTTTATGCAGGTTAGATATGATGCTACAAATATAAAATTATCTCCAAAGGAATGGTATGTAGAGTATACATCACAGAAAATGTTAGACACAGGTTTTTATGAAAAATCCTTTAGCGAGATAAATAGAATAGTAGATTTAATAGATTTAAGTGATTTTTTGAGAGTGGATTTGAGGTAAATCTGCGTGACAGGCAGTGTAAGCGACGAAGACCACATTGGGGTCAGGAACCAATGGGTACATTGGCAATGCCATTAAGCTAACTGTTCGAAAAGTGTTCGATTATTATGTTTTCGCTTGCAAAAACAATTCAATTTTATATTGAATTGGAAAAAGGGTGCACGAAATAAACAGATGCAAGAGTGGAGGCATTAAGTGCCAGACCGTGCGTCCAGCTAAGGGCGTGCAATCCGATAGGTGGAAATCTTATCAAATAAGCTGCTAACCACAGCATTTGAAGCGAGTCTTGGGTGTGTCGCAGTAATGCGGCGTGCTAAGCGTAGACAGCGAGGTAGTAGGGATAGCTATAGAGCACCGAAATACTAACAAACCAGAGCGTCGACTCTGTGGTCTGAGGGGAAGACAATATAGATCTGCGTGCCAGGCACGGTTAACAAACCGTGAACAAATATTCGAAAAAAGTTGAATGGTGTCAAATGAAAACAGTTGAAAAATAGGGCATAATTTGATAAAATGCAAGCATAGTAAAGTCTATGGTAACATGAAAATACAATAGGAAGCTGTATGTACTTCTATTGATAACGAAAATTGGAGGTGTTTGCCGATGGGAATGGCTGATACTGTTACAAAAGAATACATAAGAAGCAACGAAGTATTTGCTGATGCCTTTAATTATCTCATTTATGATGGAGAGCAGGTTGTCAAGCCGGCACTTTTGCAGGAACTTGATACAACGGAAATTGCAATCCCGTTTGCATTGGGTGAAAACGAAAATCAAACTGAGGATGTTGTTCAGAAATATCGAGATGTTTTGAAATCAGCTGTCATCATGCAGGATTCAAGAGCATCATATATTCTTCTGGGAGTGGAAAATCAGACAGAGATTCATTATGCAATGCCTGTGAGAAATATTATTTACGATGCTCTTCAGTATGGAAAGCAGGTTTCGGAGGTTGCTAAAAGACATAAGAGTAAAGGTGACAGAAAAGGACATAATAAGGGTGAGTATCTTTCTGGATTCTATAAAGAAGATCGGATTCGCCGGTAATCACGCTAGTAGTTCATTTCGGAGCAGATGAGTGGGATGGTCCGCTATCTCTCTATGAGATGATGGATCTGGAAGATAAAAAATTGTTGGAGTTTGTTCAGGACTATCGAATTTTCTTGATTGATCCATATAAGCTTGCAAACAAAGACTTAGAAAAGTTTTCGACAAGTCTTGGAGATGTGCTGGGATATATTAAATATTCTAAAGATAAGAAAGCGTTGTCGAAGTTTTTAAATGATAATCAGGTAATGATTATGGATAATGATGCTGCGCGAGTAATACGTGATGTCACAAACACACCAATCTATGTTCCAGACGGAAAGGGGGAAATTGATATGTGTAAGGCAGTTAGAGATATGATTGACGAAAGTAAGCAAGAGGGTATGGCTGCAGGTGAGCTAAATAAAGCAAAAAAAATGGCACTTAAAATGTACAAAAAGGGTGACAGCATCGAAGAAATCGCTGAAATGGCAGAGGTTTCTGTGGATCAGGTGAAAGAGTGGATTAATTCAGCTGTCTGAGTGTGAACCAAATGACAGGCACGGTTAACAACAAATGTAGCAACTTAGATGTCGGTTAAGAATGAAATAGGATAAGATGTCTAAATGACAGCTAATAAAAACATTATATCACACAGGGGGAGCTGCCGAGAGGTGGCTCTCTTTATTAGAAAAAGTATCCGGGGGTCAGGCACCGTTAACACGATGGCTATCTATTGGACGGTTACCAGGTATATAACCCGAAAGCGGTCGTAAGCCTGATGACAAAGGGGAAATTTAGAAGTTATTGGTCGGAAACTGGCTCGTACGAGGTTGTAATTCCGCTGATTTGTATGAATTTTGATGGATTAAAAACAGCTATTATTGAGATGCTACCTGGCGCAGAGGTCGAGGTCAATACTGCAAGCTTTAAGAATGATCCAGCAAAAATTCAGAACAGGGATGACGTTATAACTTATCTGATTCATCTGGGCTATTTGGGGTATAACGAAGAGAATGGAACAGCCTTTGTACCAAACGAAGAAATCCGACAAGAGTTGAGCACGGCGGTGCGAAATAGCAATTGGAATGAAATGATTGCATTCCAGCAGGAATCCAGAAAACTGCTCATGGCGACATTGACGAAGAATGAAAAATGCGTCGCACAGGAAATTGAGAAAATCCATAACGATTATGTTTCCATCATCCAGTATAATAATGAAAATTCACTGAGCAGTGTTCTTGCGATTGCGTATCTTGGGTCGATGCAGTATTACTTCAAGCCAGTTCGGGAAATGCCAATAGGTTATGGATTTGCAGATTTGATTTTTGTGCCCAAGCCTGAATATGTCAATTCTTACCCTGCAATGGTAATGGAATTGAAGTGGAATAAAGATGCTCAAACCGCAGTGAAACAGATAAAAGAGAAAAAGTATCCTGAATCTTTGCTTCAGTATACGGGTGATATTTTGCTTGTTGGGATTAATTATGATCCAGACAACAAAAAGCATGAGTGCTTGATTGAAAAGTACAAGAAAGAATAACCCTAAGAAGGCATTATCAATTGATTGGTCAAGGATTTAATCCTAAATAGATGCATAATATGATCAGTTGATGTTGAACTATATTAAAAAGAATAGAGAGCTACAGGGAAAAAATGGGTTAAGAACGCACATTGGTGTCGGGGTTCTCAGAACTTTAGGGGGCAGGAAGTGCGTCCAGTTAAGGACGTGCAATCCGAAATGAAAAAGTGAGGTGATACTTATATGAAAAGTAATTTGTATGACTATCCAGATTTTTTAGAAGCCATTCAAAATAATGAACTCGTATATCTTTTTGGGGCAGGAATTTCTTCAGCTCTAACTGATAACAAATCCTGTAATTGGTGGAAGTGGATTTATAATGGAACCTATTATATGAAGGATCAGACTATTGCTGCAAAATTAAGAAAATTAATGGAAGATGATAGTTCTACAAATAATCTTATCAGCGTTGTTGGAGAGGTTCTGAAAGCTACGAGATCAGAAGGATCTTATAGAGAATGGATGCAAAAAACATTTGAAATTGGAAAGGTTACCAATAGAGAGTTAGCAGATACTTTAAAAAAAATACTTATTACACAGGATATTCTGGCTACGACAAATTATGATCTTCTATTGGAACAGGCTACTGGTTTAAAGACAATTTCGTATGAGGAACCTGATCTTGCATTTACGATGATAGATAAGAGAAAGAGTGATTGTATCCTTCATCTTCATGGTGTATATGACTCTGTTCGTGGAATTGATAATATTGTGGCTGATCAAATTCAGTATGATGCAGTATTGAATGATAAAGGTGCTCAGTTTATCCAAAATATTCTGGGAACAAGAACTTTGATATTTGTGGGATGTGGTCAGACTACTGAGGATGGGAACATTTCTCAGTTTATTAAATTTGCTAGCCAATATCTTCGGATGGATATTCCATATTACTTTTTATATAAGAGTGATATAGTTCCGGTGAATATGCCAGAAAATATTAAGCTGATATCATATGGCGAGGAATATTCTGACCTTCCGTTGTTTTTGGAAGATATGATTCAAGAGCGATTGAAGGCATGGACCTCTAGATACAGAGTCGTTGGTAGATCAATTTTCAATAATACATCAAAATTGCCCAATTCAGTTATGCAATATCATTATTCGCAAGAAGCAGTGCCTTTTTGTGGACGACAAACGGAATTAGATGAATTACATACATTTGTAAAAGCAGATGAAAAGTTTGCTTGGTGGACTATTACTGGTCAAGCGGGAGCAGGAAAAAGTAGACTTGGTTTTGAGTTGCTTCGTAGGATTCCAATTTGTTGGTTTGGCTTTTTCTTGAATGATAATACAACAATAAGTGATATTAATCGGTTCAAACCGTTTACGAATACGCTAATTATTATTGATTATGTTAGTGGAAGAGAGTCTTTAGTGGCTGAATATATCCGTAGATTTTATGAGATGTTTTCTTCCACAGATTATAAGTTAAGAATACTGCTTATTGAAAGAGAAAACAGGAGACAAACTGGGTCGTGGTACTCAAAGCTAATACAAAGATTTGGTAGATTTGATTCGATTGTAAATGATGAGTACTCCAATAGATTTTTAAATATTGAAGATTTGGATGATGTTTCTGTGGATCAATTTATAGGCTGTGTTTGTGCCATAAATGGATTGCCGAATGATTCAAAACGTGATAGTGAGTTAAAAACAGCATATGGCAGAAAATTTGAAAAATTAAAGTATAGGCCTTTGTATGTTCAGATGTTTGTAGAAGCTTGGATTAGCAATAAGTTTTCCTATCCACGCTATGATACTTACGAAGATTTACTGAAATATACATTAGAGCGAGAGCAAGAAAAATGGCTATTGACACTGGACGGTGACCAAGAGTGTTGCAATTCTTTTATTAGACTTATTGTAAGAGCAAATATTTCTGGGAAGATGGAGATTAGTGGTATTCCAGATATTTATAAAGAAGATTGGAGTAGGGTTGAAAAATTTATAAAAAATCATTCTTTTCCAGGAAAACAAAGGCAGGAAGAAAAGGTATCAATTATTACAGCAGTTTGTCAAAATATTGGAAATGAATTGGAAATGAATCGGAAAAAATAGTTCCTATGTTTCCAGATATTATTAAAGAATATATGTTTTGCTATTATTCTGATGAGGAAACACTTTTGGAAGTAATGAGTGAAATATGGCAAAACGCAGCTGCAGATTTTACTACGTTCATTACAAGATGTTTGACGGATTTCCCGGAAAATGATTTTTATGAAAATGCGTTGAATGTTTATGATCATTCAACAGGGAATATAAAAATACTAAGTGGACGACTAGAAATGCTTAAACGCTGGATTCTTAAGGAGGATGATGATCCAGCTGTATTATATGGTCTAGTTTGTAATGAATATGAGTTTTGGAAAAGCGTAGTTATACCAGATGGAGATTGTGAGCAGGCAGACAAAATGGGAGCATTAAAAGTCAGTGGTCTTAATTACGTTGCCAAGCAATTTGGAGCATGGTCAAATTATGATCTTTTTGATATGATGGAAGCGATAGATGTTTCTTTAGAGGTTTCTGGAGGAAAAGCAACAAAGTTTCTAAAACAATTTTTTTTACAGGAGCATATTACTGAATTATCGAAGGCAGGGTTCTTTGAAGAGGCAGAATATTTGAAAAAGAAAATTGAAGAACTGCTGACAGAGGAAGACAATTTATCATGGAAATCTTTGATTTGCATGCAGAATTATAATGTGGAAATGATGGAATACATTATCCAGGGAAAATTTTCAAAAGCAGTCAAAGTTCTTTCAAAAATGGGAGAGGAATGTGAGTATTCAGAGATTGAGTCTGTACGTATATTGGCTCATTCGTGCTTTAATATAGACAATCTTGCTTCTATGTCCAATACATCATATATCGGAGAAGGATTAAAGCTAATTCAAAAAGCAGAGCTACTTTATCCAGATGATTTTTCTATTAAGGCTAGAGCATTGGGTTGTAAAATCTCAGTATTACAGTACCAATATTTTAATCATAAGCTTTCTGAGTTAAAATTACTTAAAGAGATAGCTGAAATAGAAAGTTTGCTTGAAGGTATACTGCTTGGTGAGGAAAGTGCAGATGATGCTTTGGATATGACATGGGGCATATTAATTGCATTGAAGATTAATTGCATTAAGGACAATTTGGAAGAAATGCGCAAATTGATTGAAAAGGCACAGAATATATTAAGTACACATCCTCGTTTTGAAAATGTTGCTGGTGCGAAAATTATGGCTATTCATGTTTTGCATAGCCATACGTTACATGACAAAGTAAGTCATACAGAAGTTGAAGAAGCTTTTAAATATGTAGAATTGAATTATGAGGCAAATTCACTAAGAGAAGCCTTTTTTGAAATGTTAAAAGATTCTGAAGATGCAGAATATAGAGAAAACTATAAGACAAAGTGGGTAATGTACGGAGCAAGACAAGGAGCAAAATATGATTCATTTGTGGGAGGTGGGATTCCAGAAGTTGATTTGGAAGCTGATTTTATGAGAGAAATGTTCGATTATCAGGAACCCTACAGACGAACTAATCGAAAAATAGGAGCTAATGAGCTTTGTCCATGTGGAAGCGGAAAAAAGTTTAAAAAATGTTGTAGGGGAAATGGCAAATATGATTGATCATTGCTAGAAAATAACTTCAGAGTCAGGAATCTGGTCCTAACATCACACAGAGAGCGGCTTACAGTTCATTTTATTTTCGACATTCGGCAGGCAACTTATCCGACCAAGGAAGAAGATCTTCACAAAAGTGATTGTCACGATCATCCATATGTTTCGGTATCTCTGTTAGAAGATATTCAAAATATTTATAAGGTTTCAGATGATTCGCTTTTGCAGTTTCTGCTATGCTATAGATCATTGCACTAGACTTTGCTCCAGCTATCGTATCAATCATAACCCAGTGCTTCTTTCCTATGCAGAATGGTCGGATCAATTGTTCTGCTGTATTATTATCCATTGGCACTTCTCCATCTTCCAGAAACGGCCTTAAATAAGTTTCCTGATTGATCGAGTAGGTAAGTCCATTTGCAGTTTTACTTTTCGCTGCGACCACAAGTGCATTCTTCTTTACCCATGTAAAATAAGCATCTACAAATGGCTTTACTGTTAGTTGCCGGTTTTTTAAACGATCGAGACGAGCACCGGAGTCTCATCTGCCTGAAGCACATGATAGTCATACATCTTCTCATGTAAGTAATCATAAAAAACAGACAGATATCGTTCCGCACACAAAATCGTCCAATGCGCCATTTCACCACGGTCAATGGAGACTCCCATTCTTTGGGAGCCAGTGGGGACAGGTCTGATGGCTGTTTTATTATGCCCTGGCTTAATTACTGTCCCTTTGGCTTAGCCAGAAAAGTTACATGCCAACTACTTGGTACTAAATACAGGGGAAAAAACTCTTGCAAAAACCTATCATGCGTGATATGATGACATAAAACAGACAAAGGAAGAATGTGCATTATATGCAGGAAAAAACAAAAGAGATGGACAGCGCTCTGACTAATAATAATATGGAAGAGTATCGGACACAAAAAAAGGCACGAGAAAAACGGCTTATGGCTTATGCAGAAGAAATTCAGAAAAATACGCTGCAAATGTCATCTGCATTGATTGAAGAATTAGTGGCAGAAAGAAAATACCAGAAGAAAACGCAGCAGGATATAGCAGATATTACAGGAATATTGCCAGCAAATATTGCGCGTTTTGAAAACGGTTCAAGAGTACCGACATTAGTTGTGTTGCAAAAATATGCTAGCGCTCTTGGGAAAAGGATAAAGGTTGAGCTTTGTGATCAGGAAGCAAAGTGACCACATTAAAAGTAAATATAGATAAAAGCGCAGTGCTTTTATCTATATTTATATACAATCATCAATGATAGTATTGCACATGATAAAATACAGGAGAGAGGGTGATATTATTCGTCAAAAAAGAATTTGGTATCCTGGTGCAACTTATCATGCAATGGCTAGGGGAATACGCAGATAGGAAAAACCTTTAAAGGAATTATGAGCTGCTATGCATCCTATTACAATCAGAGGTATGGATACCATGGTCATGTGTTTGAAGGACGTTTTAAGTCATGTATAGTTAAGGATGACAGCTATTTTTTGCAGACAAGCAGATATATACATATGAATCCAGTGAAGGCAAAGATAACTGCACATCCTGAAGATTATCCATGGAGCAGCTATAGGACGATACTTCGAATGACGGATGATCGGATTACACAGCCAGAAAAAACACTTGCATTTTTCAAACAAAGCATTTTTTATTATAGAGAATTTGTAGAGGATGCCACTCACAAGTATAAAATTAATGAAAATATGATTCAAAAAGAAATAGGGGAGGATGAAGCATGGCTACCGTGGTAAAAAGCTTTGCAATACAGGGAGTAGACGGCTATACAGTAGACATTGAGTCGAAAGTGCTTGATGGACAGCCAATGATATCCATTATCGGAATGGGAGATGTGGCTGTTAAGGAAGCAGGAGATCGTATTCAGTCAGCGATTGACGAGAGTGGTTATGTATTTCCAAAAAAACGCGTGATTATTAGTCTAGCACCTGGTGACAAGAAAAAAAGAGGTTCTCACTTTGACTTAGCAATGGCTATTGGTGTTTTGCAGGAAGGGGAAAATATTGCAGCAAAAGAATTGAATCAGTATGGTTTTATCGGAGAACTGTCATTAGATGGAAGTCTTCGCGCATGTTGTGGAATCTTGCCGATGATATTAGCAGCAAAGAAGAATGGGATTAAGAAGGTGATTATCCCTCAGGCAAATATCGGGGAGGCGAAGCTTGTTCATGGAATTGAAACGCTAGGTTTTACTGATTTGTAAGAAAGTATCTGTTGCCAGAGTAAACGGCGCACATACATATCCTGCTAATTTTATGTTTGTAACAGCAATGAATCCATGTACATGTGGATATTATCCAAGCTCAAAGTGTCGATGTACTGATTATAATGATTCAGCGCAGAAAACCCCGGCCGTTCGCAAGAACGTCCGAGGGATGAATGCGCCGATTACAAACAACGCAACCATTATTCAAACAGGGTTTTCTTCTGGAATTATTGGTTTTTCTTGGCCTGATGTTCTTCAGAACGCTGTGATTCGATGTATTGCTTTACTGTTTCAAGAGAAACACTTCCGGTAGTTGCGATAAAGTAGCT
>QWCY01005443.1_pt1 | contig 12044 bp, 9 predicted proteins | sample 1972631 | NCBI WGS metagenome assembly QWCY01 (sample SAMN09866696, study PRJNA288562) | Human gut metagenome isolate pre1_stool, whole genome shotgun sequencing... | isolation source: gut | host: Homo sapiens | place: USA: California
GACCGTAAGAAAATGATTCAGTAATGCAAAATCCCATCGGCGAAGCCGATTTGGAATGGATTTTGCATCGTAACTGTGAAGGTACTGAACAGTTACGAAGACGGAGGAGCGGTAATGGAAAATTTAAAAGGAATTCATGAAGAATGTGGCGTTTTTGGGTGCTTTACCCTAAACGCCACAAATCTTGCAGAGATTGCCTATTATGGATTATATGCCCTGCAGCACCGTGGACAGGAAAGCTGCGGAATTGTGGTCTGTGAGGATGGTCTTTTTACCTCGCATAAGGATCTGGGACTTGTCAATGATGTGTTTTCAAGAGAGGTACTGGCAAAATTTCCGGCGGCAACCGCCTGTGTCGGTCATGTCCGTTACGGAACAACCGGTGGTAACAACCGCAGCAACTGCCAGCCGATCGAGGTCAATCATCAGAAAGGGAAAATGGCACTGGCACATAACGGCAATATCAGCAATGCCTATTCTTTGCGTGACCGGCTCGAACTGAACGGTGCGATTTTCCATTCCACAAGCGATACGGAAATCATTGCGTATATCATCACCCAGATGAGATTAAAAGCCCCCTCGATCGAGGAGGCTCTTTGTGATACAATGGAAGTGTTGGAGGGCGCCTACTCTCTGGTACTGATGTCGGCAACGAAGCTTCTTGCCGCAAGGGATCCTTTGGGAATGCGTCCCCTGTGCTATGGAAGGACTGCGGACGGCATCTATGTGGTCGCTTCCGAAAGCTGTGCCCTGGAAGCGGTCGGAGCTGCCTTTGAGCGGGAGCTTTTACCCGGAGAGATTGTGGTGTTTGATGAAAACGGCGTGCGTTCCATAAGGACACACTGTGGGAAGAAGCGCTGCCGGATCTGTATTTTTGAGTACATTTATTTTGCACGTCCGGATTCTGTCATTCAGGGAGTCCCGGTGCATGAAGCAAGAGTGCAGGCCGGACGGATCCTTGCAAGGGAAACCCCCTTGGATGCTGATGTCGTGATCGGTGTCCCGGATTCCGGACTGGATGCCGCCTTAGGGTATGCACAGGAATCGGGAATCCCCTATGAAATCGGATTTATCAAAAACAAATATATTGGCAGAACCTTTATTTCACCGGGGCAGCAGTCCCGGATGAATCAGGTACGCATCAAGTTAAACCCCATTCACAATGTGGTAGAGGGAAAACGCGTGGTACTGGTGGATGATTCGATTGTGCGCGGAACAACCAGTGGACAGATTGTGAAGCTTCTGCGCAATGCGGGAGCAAAGGAAGTACATATGCGCATTTCCGCACCGCCCTTTTTAAATCCCTGCTATTACGGAACCGATATTGACACGAAGGAGAATCTGATTGCCTGCCATTATCCGGTTGAAGAAATTGCAGAGCAGATCGGCGTGGACAGCCTTTCTTATCTGCCGGTCGGGGATCTGAAAAACCTGATCGGAAGTGAGGATTACTGCAGTGCCTGCTTTGACGGCGATTATCCGACCACTATACCGGAGAATACCGCGAAGGACCGTTTTGAGAGCCGCCTTTCCGAACGGGCGCTGAAGAAGTGATTTGTTACAGTTTACACAGCAGCCGGACACTTGTTGTCAGGCTGTGCAAGAACATGATTTGAGCAGAACAGGTTATGAATGGGCAAGGCTTGGCTGATACATATTTTGTCTTGCAATCAGAAGAATATTTGTTACACTTAATAAAGGAACAGTTATGAATTTAATGAATAAATGAATCTATATAGAAAGGAAGAGACAGAAATCATGAACAGTCCGGACAGGAAGCTTATTCTGGAGGATGGCAGCGAGTACATTGGCTACCATTTCGGAAGTCAGGATGAGCGGGTATGTGAAATCGTATTTAACACCTCCATGGTGGGATATCAGGAGATCCTTTCCGATCCGTCCTATACGGATCAGATGGTTGTGATGACCTATCCTCTGATTGGTAATTATGGAATTACCGATGAGGATTTTGAAAGCAAGCTTCTTTCCATTGGAGGAATGATCGTCAGAGATTATAATGATATGCCTTCGAATTTCCGGTATACCCAGACCTTATCCGAGGTCATGGAAGAGAACCATATTCCGGGAATTTATGGAATAGATACAAGAGAACTGACCAGAAGTATCCGTGATCTGGGATCCAGACGCGGTATTATGACCGATATATCGACAACATTGGAGGAGGGGCTTGCGAAGATCAAAGCAACGCCGGTTCCGCATGATGCCGTATCCCGTGTAAGCTGCCATAAGAAATGGTATGCACGTACCGCAAACCACCGTTTCAATGTCGTAGCCATCGACTGCGGAATGAAAATGAACATTGTACGTTCCCTAAATAAATATGGATGCAACGTCACTATCGTTCCTTATGATGTTACTCTGGATGAAATCGAATGGATGAGACCGGATGGTATCTTTTTATCAAACGGCCCGGGGGATCCGGAGGATGTAACGAAGGTGATCGCACTCATTAAGCAGCTTCGCGGCAGGTACCCGATCTTCGGGATCTGTCTTGGTCATCAGATGATTTCTCTGGCATATGGTGCGAAAACCTATAAATTAAAGTTCGGTCATCGTGGCGGCAACCATCCGGTGAAGAACCTAAAAACCGGTCACATTGAAATTACCTCCCAGAACCACAGCTATGCCGTAGATCTGGATAGCCTTGAAGGAACGGGACTTAGCGTGACCCATATGAATCTGCTTGATCATACCGTAGAAGGTGTCTGCTGTAAGGAGGACCGCGTTTTCAGTGTGCAGTATCACCCGGAAAGCGCACCCGGACCGCAGGACAGCAGCTATCTGTTTGAGCAGTTTATTGAGAATATGAAGGAGGTAGCGACAAATGCCTAAACGGACAGACATTAAGAAGGTACTGGTCATCGGTTCCGGTCCGATTGTCATTGGACAGGCAGCAGAGTTTGACTATGCAGGAACACAGGCATGTCTGGCGCTGAAGGAAGAGGGGTATGAGGTCATCCTCGTAAACTCCAACCCGGCGACCATTATGACAGATACCTCTATTGCAGATAAGGTTTATATGGAGCCCTTAACCCTGGAATATGTGGCGAGAATCTGCCGTTATGAAAGACCGGATGCGATCGTACCCGGAATCGGCGGCCAGACCGGATTAAATCTTGCCATGCAGCTTCAGAAAAAGGGCGTCTTACAGGAATGTGAAATTGAATTGTTGGGAACCGATGCAGAAAGTATTGAATGTGCGGAAGACCGTGAGCTGTTTAAAGAGCTTTGTGAACGGATCGGAGAACCGGTCGTTCCTTCCCGGATCACCTACTCGGTGGAAGAGGGTCTGGAGGCAGCAAAGGAAATCGGCTATCCGGTGATCCTGCGTCCTGCATTTACCCTGGGCGGAACCGGCGGCGGCTTCGCTTATGATCCGGAAGAAATGCAGCAGATGATGAAGAATGCGCTTGCATTATCTCCGGTGCATCAGGTTCTGGTAGAAAAGAGTATCAAGGGCTATAAGGAAATTGAATACGAAGTAATGCGTGATGCGAACGATACGGCAATCACCGTCTGCAACATGGAAAACCTGGATCCTGTGGGTGTGCATACCGGTGACTCCATTGTTGTGGCACCGAGCCAGACGCTGACCAATAAAGAGTATCAGATGCTCCGTGACAGTGCTCTTAAGATCATTCGTGCCCTTAAGGTAAAGGGTGGCTGTAATGTCCAGTTTGCACTGGATCCGCAGTCCTTTTCTTATTATGTGATTGAAGTAAATCCCCGTGTATCGAGATCTTCGGCACTGGCTTCCAAGGCAACCGGTTATCCGATCGCGAGAGTATCAGCAAAGATTGCCGTCGGTATGGATCTGGATGAGATAAAGCTTGCCAACACACCGGCCTGCTTCGAACCGGCTCTTGACTATGTGGTTACGAAGATGCCCCGTTTCCCGTTTGATAAGTTTACGGATGCTTCCAATGTACTGAGCACCCAGATGAAGGCAACCGGTGAGGTTATGGGTGTCGGACGGACCTTTGAGGAAAGTCTGTTAAAATCCATCCGTTCCCTCGAGGATCACAAGAACCATATCCATATGGAGAAGTTCGACCGTGAGAATATGTCTAAGGAAGAGCTGCTTCAATATGTCCAGGAGGGCAGGGATGACCGTATTTATGCAATCGCCCAGCTGATGTGGATGGGAGCCGATCATTCCCGGCTTTGTAATGCAACACAGATTGACCTGTTTTTCTTAGATAAGATCAAGAAGATCGTGGACTTTGAAAAGGAATTAGAGGGTGCTCCGGCCGGAGATGAAACCTTTTTACGCGAAGCCAAGAAGAGAGGCTTTTCGGATGCCTATATTGCAGAGCTATGGAAGCTGAAGGAAGAGGAAGTTTACGATATGCGTAAGAAGTACGGTATCTTCCCGATTTATAAGATGATTGATACCTGTGCAAGCGAGTTTGACAGCTATGTACCGTATTTCTACTCGACCTATGAAAGTGAAAATGAATCCATTGTATCCGACCGCGAGAAGATCGTTGTGTTAGGCTCCGGACCGATCCGGATCGGACAGGGTGTGGAGTTCGACTACTCCACCGTTCATGCGGTACGTGCGATTCAGGAAGCTGGATATGAAGCCATCGTCATCAACAACAATCCGGAGACCGTTTCTACCGATTATACGACGGCAGATAAGCTCTACTTTGAGCCGCTTACCGTAGAAGATGTTATGAACGTTATGGAGCTTGAACATCCGAAGGGCGTGATTGTATCCTTAGGTGGACAGACCGCCATCAATCTGGCAAAGCCCCTTGCCGAAAAGGGCGTACCGATCATCGGAACAGGCTGTGAAGCCATTGATAATGCAGAAGACAGAGATCTCTTTGAGAATATGATTCAGAAGACCGGAATTCCGCATCCGCAGGGAATTGCCGTTACCGATATTGAAAGCGGTGTGGAGGCAGCGGCCAAGGTCGGTTATCCGGTACTGGTAAGACCGAGTTTTGTACTGGGCGGACGTGCCATGGAAATCGTAGCGAATGAAAAGATGCTGCGCCATTACCTGAAGAATGCTGTAGAGGTGGATAAGGATAAGCCGGTTCTGGTAGATAAATATGTCGTTGGTAAGGAAGTCGAGGTCGATGCGATCTGTGACGGCGAGAAGGTATTTATCCCCGGTATCATGGAGCTTGTGGAACGTACCGGTGTCCATTCCGGAGACAGCATCAGCGTTTATCCGCCGTATGACATTTCCGATCAGGTCAAGGAAACGATTGCAGATTATACCACACGTCTCGGACTTGCCATCGGTATCCGAGGGCTGTTCAATATCCAGTTTATAGTAGACCGTCAGGATCAGGTATTTATTATCGAAGTAAACCCGAGAGCTTCCCGAAGCGTTCCGTTCCTGTCGAAGTCTACCGGACTTTCACTTGTCAATATTGCAACGAAGGTCATGATGGGTGAAAACCTTGCATCCCAGGGCATTACCGAGATGATTCCGAAGGAAAAGGAAAGATGGTATGTCAAGGCTCCTGCATTCTCCTTCGAGAAGCTGAGCGGCATGGATGCATACCTTTCTCCGGAAATGAAATCAACCGGTGAGGCCATCGGCTATGACAAGCGTCTGAACCGTGCCTTCTACAAGGCATTGCAGGCATCCGGCATCCGCATGAAGGACTATGGAACCGTTGTGGTAACCCTTGCAGATGAAGATAAGGAAGAAGCCCTTCCGCTGATCCGTCGTTTCTACATGCTTGGCTTTAACATTGAAGCAACAATTGGAACCGCCAATTTCCTGAAGGAGCATGGCATCCGTACCAGAGTGCGCGGTAAGCTGAGCGAGGGCAGTGATGAGATCCTGAAATCCATCCGTGCCGGATATGTCAGCTACATCATTAACACTCGCGCGATCCTTTCCGGAGTGCACTATGAAGATGGTGTTGCCATCAGAAGATGTGCGGTACAGAACGGAGTTACCATGTTCACCTCCCTCGATACCGTAAAGATCCTGCTCGATGTCCTCGAAGAAACCGTTCCGGAGATCTCAACGATTGACGGTGGAACTCCGTGGTAGAACGCTTACGGCCTGTAATTATTCCGGTAGAAGGCAGGATGCTGTGAATGCGCATGGATAAATGGTTATGAATATAAAATAAGAAATCAATGATGAATCCCCGATCTGTCCGATGTGGTGTGAAGCCACAGAACAGACCGGGGATTTGATTTCATGATAGAGCAGAAGAGAAGCCGGAAATAACAGATTATTTTCCTGAAAAATATGGTATGATCTTAGGCTTCCAGAAAAATAGAGATGCCATACGGCGCTACTTTACAGGATGCTTCATTCCTTATTTCTTCATGAACGGATACGATGTCATGATCTGCACTGTTTGTACCCATAAGCGTTTCTCCATTCAGGGTAATGACTTTATAGTTCGCAAAAGGAATCTGTAGTATCCGGTAATCCTCGTGGATATTGACACAGAAGAGAGTCCGTTTGCTTTCTTTTTGCGTGAGAACCGTGAGAACCGTGTCTACCGGATCGTTCTTCGACTCCAGAAGAATCTCGCCGCAGTACTTTCTGTAAAAGGCAAACGGATAAAATATGGTCTGTTTCCAGGAAGTATCTTTTTCCACGATAATGGGAGCAATGACATTAACCATCTGGGCAATATTCGCAATCTTGATGGAGTCACAGTGGCGAATCATCAGATTCAGAAAGGTGGCAACCCATAAAGCATCCTTCCAGGTGTAACACTGCTGTAAACCATATTTGGAACCGGAACTTACACTTTCACTATTCCAGATGTTCCATTCGTCTAAAGCAATGCCGATGTTATTCTGGCGAGGTGGTATCCGGTACCATCTGTCTATCTGGACAGGACTTTCGTTGTATCGGGAAAGCAATGCCTCAATCCGGTTTAACCGGTCTTCAAAATCCTTTAAGGTGTCGAAACAGCTGTCATCAAAACCATAATGATGAACGGACAAATAATCGCAGACAGGAGATAAGCTGTCTAACACCTTCTCATTCCATGAATTATCGTTGCCGACGAAAACAAGTTCAATAGTAGGATCCGTCATTTTCATGTACTTTACATATTCCCAGGATTCACGTATATAAACGTTCACATCATCCTGCATTCCCAAATCCGGTACTGCATAGCTTTCATTTCCAATACACCAGTATTTTACGCCGAAAGGTTCTTCATAGCCATGGCTTCTGCGAAGATTGGCATAATAGGTATCTTCGGTGCCATTACAATATTCCACCCATGCAGCAGCTTCTTCCGGGGAGCCGGTAGGCATATTGATACAGATCATAGGCTCGGCGCCAATGAAACGGCATAGTTCTATGAATTCACAGGTGCCGAACTGATAGGTCATAAGACCACCCCAGACGATATTCTAGACCTTTTTACGTTGCTCCACAGGACCGACATAATCCTGCCAGTGATAGATGCCCATGACTGTGCCGCCGGGGAACCGGAGCACAGTGGGGGATAGCTCTTTGCATAGAATTGCGGCATCCTTTCGGATCCCTTTTTCATCGGTCAATGGATTATTTTCCCAGAATAAACCATTTCCAAGACAGTTTTCGATGTCTTCTATGAAACTTCCAAAAATTCTTTGATCAATATCATGCATCTTTCTTTTACCTGCTTTCTTTATAAACGATTTTTGACAAATGGGATTAAGATTTCTACTGGTTGATTGGAAATCAGATTGTTTACATCAACCACAGTATTTTTCATTTGCGTGGGCATAGTAAATTTTTTTAGGAGCAAAATGCATAACAAGTTCCCAATCATATTTTAGCATATCATTTTGATCATAAGCAGCAAGATATTCGATAGGCTCTAAATCTCCAACAAAACATTCGCCGCTATCTAAAATCAGAGATATGCTGTCAGCACTGTGACTTGTAGTGGCTACAATTTCCCCATCAATGCCTATATTTCTAAGAAATGCTCTGCTTTCCCCTGTGCTGATGATTATTGCATTATCCACATGAATAGGTTCATAAGCCAATTTCTTATCTCTGGCAAAAATATTATCTGCAAAATGTATATGGGAATATTGTATGTCTATTACCAGAAGTTTAACTCCTTGATTCATCAATTCGCTTATCAGCCCAATATGGTCAGGATGATAATGTGTTGCCAAAATATAAGTAATATCGCTTACTTTTATTTTGTAATCCTTAATGGCTCTATAAAACGCAGGCAATGTACCTGCATAGTCTGTATCAACCAGTAAATTTCCACTCATTCCACGAATAAAGAATGTATTCGTATTTCCATATTTCAATTTAATATGCATAGACATCTCCTTGTCTAATTACGATTGGGCTAAATAGAGTATAGCAATAACCGGTCCGGAAATCTACTGTTTAATAATGCGCCCGTCATTTTTAGTATTGCAAAGAAATGTGATAAATAATCTATTTCAAATTAATTATTCATGATATAATAGTTTAAAAATAATAACAAACAGGTCAAATATGACCTGTTTGAAATAAAAAATAAACAGGTAACGGATTATGAATTTATATTATGAATTATTAAATAAGCCAGTGTTTACGTTAGAAGATATCAATCAATATTACAATAATATAGAAGCCGCACGAACGGCAGTCAGGCGGCTGATTGCACAGGAACTTATCGTGAGAATCAGGAAAAACATGTATACCTGCATCAGCGGAGAAACCGGATGTCCGGTGGCGAATAAGTATCAGATTGGAAGCGCAGTCAGTCAGACAGCCTACATTTCCCATCATACAGCCATGGAATATTATGGAGTGTGTGATCAGGTGTACTATGATGTTTATGTATCATCAGAGACACCATTTAAAGAATTTGAATTTGACGGATATACTTACTGTTATGTAGCCTCCAAATGCAAATTGGGAATAGAGAATGTCCATTATAGCGGTGGAGTACGGATAACAGATAAAGAACGGACTACGCTAGACAGTATAAAAGATATGGATAAAATTTCAGGAATTGAAGAAGTGCTGGCAAATATTGACGGCTTTACATCTTTAAATGAAGAAAAGCTGACAGGTTATTTACAGGAATATCATAATCAGTTTTTATATCAAAAAACAGGGTTTATCCTGTATCCATATCGAGATAAGTTAGGGCTCAGTCATAGCTTTTTTGAAATGTGCCAATCTAAAACCGGGAAGAGTAAACGATATCTGACAAAGGAATTTACAAATGGCACATATATCAAGGAATGGAAATTAGTTGTACCTGATGAAATCTACAAATTGAAGAATGGAGCATTTCAAGATGATAGAATATAACAGAGTTGAATTAGGTAAGGCAGCCAAAGAAAGAGGATTTGTCAGAGATACATTCGAAAAAGTATTGCGTCTGAAAGAAATATTACGATATTTCAATGAGGATAAATATTTAAAGGAACACCTTGTACTGAAGGGTGGCACAGCAAGAGATCTGTATGATTTTAATAATATGCTTTTTTACGGTTTGTTTGATGAGAGTGAATATGAACTTTTTAGAAAGTGCATTATCTTTTATGCTTCTATTTCCGCAGAGATAATTAATAAAACATTTGATACCTCAGCTATTGACAGATTGGATTTTTTAAAAATCCGAAGGGATTTGTTTCCTGTTTTAAGAAAAAAAGATAATTTTAATTTGGAAGAAAGAAAAGCGGCAGCTAAGAAATTCATTGCTGAATTGATGATTTTAACACCACAGGAAGAGGAATATTTGAATGCATTTGAGGGTAAAGAATATAAACCAGAATTATTGTTTTCAGATGAAAAGATACTGACTAATATAAAGAATCATCCAATGGCGATCTGGAAAATGGAACAGAGAAGTTAAACAGGGAAACTGGTAAGAAGAAATTAATCATGTTGCTCTTTGGTTTCCGGTTCCTGCGTTCGATTATGCGGTGCCCTGTTCACAAGCCAGATTCCGCAGGCTACCATCACGACGGCAAGGAAATACTGCCATTTCAGTTCTTCGTGAAGCAGCAGGGAAGCGAAAATAACGCCCAACACAGGAATCAGTGCATTGTAAATCGCTATTTTACTGATCGGGTGACAGGCAAGTAATTCATTATAAACAGCAAAACAAACTGCGGAAATCAGAATCAGGATGAGTAATACGATAACCCCTTTCAAAGTCCACGTCCATGCATGGTCTGTTCCGATCAGGAAACCGATTATCAGAAGAAATACACCTCCGATTAGCATACTTAAGCCGGTTGCACACATTATGTTCATTTTCTTTGAAACCACCCGGGTAATCATACCACCAAGAGCGGCGCAGAATGCATTCAGGAGAATCATTCCGTCACCAAGAAATGTAATATTTGAAAAATAATTTACTCCGGGCTCCACATTAATAGAAATAATTCCCACAATTCCAAGCACACAGCCTGCCAGCTTCGGAAGAGTCAGTTTATCATCTGCAAAAATAAGAACCGACAGGATAATCAGGAAAAAACCGCCCATTGAATCCAGAATCGTGGATCGTGCGCTTGCATTATAGCCAAGGCCGATATAAGCGAACATATAATGAAGTGTCGTATTCACGATGGCAAGGAGCAGGAGCCATGAAATATCCGTTCTTTTCTGCATAGCAAGGTTCATTTTTCTGGTCCGGCAGAAAAGCAGCACCAGGAATCCTGCGAAAAAGAAGCGCACACCTGCAAATATGATTTTTCCACCCAGATCCGAGGAAGGAATCGCAAACTGTTCATAGCCGATTTTGATAAGAGGGTATGCCAGAGACCATCCAAATGCACAGAAAAAAGCCAGTATGGATTTATATTTGGGGTTTTTAATGTAGTTGTCCATGAGGGTTAACCTGTCTTTCTTTACATTTGTCTGCGGATCGGATGAAATCAATCAAACATTGTCTGGCAATCTGGATGCTCATATGCTTCAAAGCACATCAGAATCTGTTCACGTGTACATTTTTCAACAGCAAGATGATCCGGAATATCCTTTTTACTGAAAAAGGATATTCCGGTTGTCTCGATATTTTCTTCAAAACTTCCATGTTCATATCTGCACAGGACAAAAACCTTGAGAACGCCGTAGGCATAGTTAACAACGTTATGCTTCCGCCAATCCTGCAAGGCGATAATTTTTTCAGCTGTTACGGTAAAACCGGCTTCCTCCAGAACTTCCTTTTCTGTATTGGATGCAATGGACTGATCCACATCGCACCAGCCGCCGGGCAAAGACCAGGTTCCGTTATTTTCATGGACCAGCAGAATTTTGTCATTAACAAATACAGCCGCACGTGTATCAATCTTGGGTGTCTGATAACCGGTTTCATTACAAAACAGATCATGAATTTTTTCTGTTGGAATATCTGTTTTCAAAGAAATCATTTCAGCAGAGATCTGTCTTAATTCTTCATAGCGTTCTTTATCATATGGATCTTTTCCGTATTGAAGTCCTGCCTGCGCAATACTTTGGATACGGATGGCAAAATCAAGCCATTTATCATTCATACATTTATCTTCCACACATTTATCATTCATATAGGTATCTCCCTGATTCTGATTTTCTGTTATAGCAATCTTGCAAAAAATATAAACCTTCTGATGGAAATATTAGCTTTCTCGTAGGCAGCACGTCCTGAAATAGGCTAAAATACGCTCTTTCATATCCTTATTTTCCTGAATGTCCAAAAGAAGAGAGTATAACTCCGGGTTTTCCGAACGGGAAATCATGATGTAGTCGGCATTCATTTCATCTGAAAGGCCATATAAATAATCCGGATTACAATGAAAGGTCTGGGCAATGTAGCACACAGACTGATAAGAAGGTTCGCGTTCTCCCTTTTCATAGCGGCCATAGGCCATTGCTGAAATATTTAGGCGGCGTGCCGCTTCGGCCTTGGTTATCTTTAAGGCCGCTCGTACCTGTTGTAATCTTTCCGGATAAAAATGCATAATAAATACCTCTTGCCAATAACCATTGGTTATGATAACATAAAAACAATCTAACCAATGGTTATTATATCGTATAAAATATTCAGATGCAAGAGGAGAAAACTTTAAGCAATCAAAAACATTAT
>QWCY01006354.1_pt1 | contig 12000 bp, 8 predicted proteins | sample 1972631 | NCBI WGS metagenome assembly QWCY01 (sample SAMN09866696, study PRJNA288562) | Human gut metagenome isolate pre1_stool, whole genome shotgun sequencing... | isolation source: gut | host: Homo sapiens | place: USA: California
CGACTGAGTAATATCAGAGGAGTTGTGCATCCAGCTCAATGTACCGATGAGGTTGACCTTTTCGACCGGAGCGTAAGCACCGTAGGCGTGCAGACCGAAGCTGTCATACTTGTTCTTGGTCTTCAGCATATCTCCTGTGGAATCAAGAGATCCATGGTTGTAGCTGAAAGCTGCACCCAAGATGACTGGTTTACCTTCGAGCTTGTAGTCATAACCCATGACAAGGCCGAAAGCGTTGGTGTCGAAGCCGTGCTTGTTAAGGCCGGAAGAACTCAGGCTCTTGTACTTCTGTTTCCCGCCGTTCAAGTCAATCCATAGATTGTTGCCGCGTTCCCGGCCGCGCATTGCGCCTTCGGTAAATGCGTCTCCTCTCATGGATAAGCGGTTTTCCACAGAATCACTCGCGGTGTTAAGGTCGTTGATCGAGATGCTCGCAGCTCCGCCCGCTGTAAGGATATTCGCAACAGAATTGAGAAGTCCTGTCTTATTCGTAACGGAAAGTTCTTTGTCCTTAAGAACGTTGAATGCAAAACCGTCTTCGGCTTTCTTGATTTCGCTGTTGGCGATGTTGGGGATAACAAGATTCGGATAAACGGTTCTTACGTCAGAGAGGGTTGCTTGAACGCGAATCTGAGAAGAGTCATTAACAAGCTCAAGTTTCCAATTGACGCCCGTGCCGTCTTGAGACAAGGCAATCAATTTCTCGCCGGTCCAACCACCGGTCCAGCCGTTCGCATCGGTGTTGCCCGTTGTGTTATAGCCTTTGACGATAGTGTATTCGCCAGAATCCTTGAGGTTGCCAAGGACCAGAGTCGCTGTCGGAGCCACGGTCACTTTGGCATTTTCGTCGTTTGCAGTAAAAGCACTCTTTCCGCTTGAGAGGATAGAAGCGTCAATGACAGTGGTTGATCCTTCTCCGAAAACGAGACTGCCGTTGCTGACGTTTGCGTGCTCTGCCTCGCTTGTCCATACTCCTTTTCCTACTGCGACACCACCGGCAGCAGTTGTCACGATGTTCTCGGTAAGAGTCAGGCGTCCCGAGTTAATCGGGGCACCAATGCTTTCAGCAAAGTCCAGAGAGTTGGCGCCGAATCCAAGATCACCGTTTTCCTTTACAAAGTAGAAATTGCTCAACTGTGAAACCTTTGCAAATTCGGCTTTGCTGTAGGCATTTTCAGATGCAGACTTCAGCATTGAATTTTTACCCACGACAATCGAGGTTCCCGTCACATCAGCATTTGCCACTTTGAGTAAGCCTCCTGTGACGTTAAAGATTGCATCTTTGACAATCAGGTTGGCTACCGCCATCTGTCCTTTGTTTTCGAAAAGACCTTTGTTTACTGCAAGGCTATTCCATTCGGAAGTTCCTTCGTTGTAGAACTCAGCTCCTTCACCGACGGTAAGAGCGTTGCCCTTGTCCTTTCCGAGGTTCGCGTAGGAGGCGTCTTTGCTGATTTCGAGTGTTCCGAAAGAAGCGTCTCCCTGATTTTCCAGACTGCCCAAGACCGTGGTACGGGCAGAAGCTGCGTTAAGAGTTCCTTCGTTTACAGTGTTTGTTGCAGCCGCTACCGTGAGTCGTGACTTCGCTTCCAGAGTACCTTTATTGTTCAGCGTGCTTCCGTTGTTGATTTCTACGCTGTCCCAGGAAGAAGTACCTGAGTTGCTGAGAGTGCCGTTCAAGGCAAGAGTTTTTCCGTTTGCACTGCCGGAGTTAACTAACACAGCCCCCGCATCAACGTTTGCGACATTGGCTGTCAGCATCTTCGTATTGGTGAGCTTCTTGGAAACCGTCAATTGCTCGGTGACTGCCAACGTACCTGCATTGGAAAGCTCTCCGGCAACTGCAACATTAACGAAGGAAGCCTCACCCGCTTCAAGGTTGTTAAACGTGCCTGCGTTGCTCAGATTTGTGCCTGAAACTTTTCCGTTACTGTTGAAAACAGCTCCGGTTTCGTTTTTGACGATATTGAATTTAGCTTCGCCTTCATTAGTGAAAGCTCCCTCGTTAGTAATTTCAGCAAGCTCAGAAACGTCAAAGAAAGCGTTCGCTTTATTTACGAAAGTTCCTTTCTGCTCGAAAGTAGGTGACCTACCCGCATTTTCTGAGAGTGTGAGCCGACCGTTATTGGTAAGAGAACCGCTCTGAGCGACTTTAAGCCCATTGGTGTGGAGCGTAGCGTTGGAAGAAATATCTGCTTTCCCGCTCAAATCCACATTCCAAACTGCAAATTCACCGTTCTTGACGTTGAGCACGCCGTTTCCTCCGACCCCGACTGTTCCAATCCAACCAACAGAAGGAGTACGTGCACCGTGCGTGCCGAGCGTGAGAGTTCCGTTTTCAACGGAAACTGTACCGCCGTCGGCAGCATCCTTCAGGAGCTTATTGGCGTCTTCTCCAAAAAATGCATTCGGAAGTGAGTCAACCGCATTTCCAACTAAAACAAGTTCTTTTCCACCGCAAATTTTTACGGAGTCTGCCAAAGCGATGTCCTTAAAGCCCATGCTAGCGTTCAAATATTGACCCGTGCCGGGATTATTGCCTCCTACCTGAAGGGGAGAAACGGAAGCTGTTTCATTAGCACCGTTGTAGAGTGTGACGGTATTAAGTACTACCGGAGAAGAAACATTTCCGGCCAGATTCTTCGCGCTGTCAATATTGAAAACTCCGGAAAGCGTTCCCAAGAAATTAACTGTCAGGCTTGCAAGTTCTCCGTATACTTTCTTCAGTTCTGAAGCAACGGTTTTTACGAGATCCGCGGAGTAATGCGCGTCATCAATGACCAGATTTCCGCTTTGAAGCGTCAGTCCCTCGGCGATGGAAGATTTGACCGCACCAACCGAGGCGGAAATCAGAGTGCCGGCAGGAAGTTGGACTGTCTGGCCAGGAGTTGTAGCGTCAACCTTAATGGCTTCTGTAGTTGCACCGTTGAAAAGCTGATCGCTGGAGGTTTGCAGTGCGCCGCCGTTGAGATTGATTGTGCCTGTTTTGATGCCGTTCAAATTGATCTTTTCCACATCAAAAACAGCGCCGGAGGCAATGTTAACCACAGTGTCGCTGGTAACTTCTTTGGCAATAAGTTGAGTCAGAGAGTCTTTGTAACCGGAATCGGTGATTGAGGCAATACTATTTTTACCCGAAATGTTGTAAGAGTTCTTACCAAGACTTCCGCCAATATCCGCAGCATTGATTTTTCCGGCTTCAATGTTCAAAGTCGAGTCGGTGAACCAGCCGTTTTGTGCAGATATTCCGTTCTTTCCGTGTTGTGTATAGGTGACTCCCTGAGCCTGAAGATTATTAGTCTTAATGGAGCCGTTTTCTTCTACAGTGATAGAACCCCCGTTGGCGTTGAGATTCGCGGCATTGAGGGAGCCGTTTTCTACGGTAATCGAGGCTCCATCGGAATTAAGCGTTGAAGCGCTCAAAGGGTTCCGGCTGATTACGATTTCCGAACCTTTTTCAGCAGTAAGAGCGGAAAGATTGGAATCTACGTAAGAAATGAATTTTCCTGTAGAGGAAAGAACCAGTTCCGGAGTTCTGATGCCGCCGGCATTTGCCAGGCTCCCACTGACAGTGATAGCCGAATTGCTCTGAATCGTGCCTCCGTTGTCAAACGTATCTTCTTTATCGAGGAAAGAAGCCCCGTCTTCGAGTGAAAAGGTTCCTGTGTTATTTGTAGTCTTTGCAGAATAATAAGAATTGACGGCAATAACTCCGTCGTTGTTTACTTCCTTAGCCTTGAGAGTCGTTGCCGAAAGGGAACCGTCGGTTAAAGTCTTCACAGAAGCATCCGGGCTTGAAAAGTCGCTCAAAAGAACATTGCCTTTGCTGACTGTTAAAGACTCTGCTTTCAGAGAACCGTTACGAAGATCCAAGGCATCCGATTTGTTGGCAAAATTGAAATCTACATTCTTAGTGCTTAAAGAACCCGAATTCATTTTCAACGAGTTGACATCTTTCAAGCTCAGAAGATTCTTTACTGTGGTTGTCCCGGCATTCTCAAAAGTAGAACCGGTTTCCAAAGCTAGATCGTAAAATTCCGCAGCATTGTTGTTCTTAAAAGTACCCGAAATTGTGGAGGGACTGGTTGAGCCGGAACTAAGCTTAATATTGCCGTCGTTTGTGACAGTTGAACCGGCTTCTGAAATCAATGCTGCGAGTGTTGTGACAGCCCCTTGGCGGTTTTCGAATGTTCCGCTATCTTTACCATCAGTACCGTCTGTTTTTAATTCCAGAGTACGGAGAGAAAGAAAAGAGCTTTCATTTACAAGATCGCCTGTTACATTAGCGTTTCCAGTTACCGTAAGCGTGCCTTTGTTTGTGAGGGCGCCTCTAATTTTTAAGTTACTTCCCGCTATTGAATTACCTTCAATGTTAAGTTCATTTACGGTTAATTCAGCACCAATCTGATTCACCGAAGGAATGTCGGCCAGGTTGGTGTGTGAACCTTCTCTAAGTGTAAGGTTGTCAATTTGCGCTTTCTCCTGATTTTCAAAATACCCGGAAAAATCAACGTTTGTTGCTGTAAGCGTACCGGAGTTAATTAGTTCAGCCTGATGAAGCTTTGGACGGGCCATCTCAATTTTTGAAATTGCAAGATACCCTTCGTTATAGAGATAAGCGCTGGTTTCAGGACGATAAGTACCAACTGCGACATTGGCAGTCCTTTCCACGAAGACTCCGCCGTCAAGGTGCATTCCCTGATTGAAAACTTCGCCGATATTGAATTCACCATTTTTGAATCGCAATTCTCCTTGACCGGGGACGTTGTGCAGCTTATCTGGGGTCATTCCAACATAAACTGAACTAAAGGAGCCTTTGGTAGGTGACGATGCCTCCGGACTTCCAATGATCAACGTTGAATCGACTCCGAACACGGAAACCGGACCGTCTGCCAAAGCAATTCCGTCTTTATTGCCTACTAAGGTGAGAGTTTTTCCGTTGTTGACATAAAGACCTTTAGACGTACCAGTAACATTTTGATAAACGAGATTGTCTTGAGTTAAGACATTCGCATCTTGCGTCATGAATCTGTCTATTTGGCCAATTACAAGAGCATCCCCGGCATAAGTTCCCAAAGAGCTGTCGTTGACGAGTGTTTGGTCCCATCCGTCAGCGAAAGCGGTTTCCGAGATAACGGGTAAAGCGCAAAGAAGGCTTAAAGCGAGAACTGTCTTATTGAGTTTGCAAAAATGGATGGCTCTGGATTGCTTTGTTAAAGTCGTACTGTTTTTCCCGTTAGCGTGAGAATTAGAAGCTTCGGATACAGCTACAAAGCAGGAGCGTGTCCAACTCCAAATGGATTTGTAAACTTTATTCATAAAATTTTCCTTGGTCGAGTTGAAATAAATTATCTTTTTGGCCGAAAAAATGTCGTCAAAGATGATGTTTGACAGCCGTCCCTCAAAAATCTGAAAACTTATTTGGAATCGTTGAGCTTCAGATTTAAGAAATCAATCTGGCTAAAAACACAGGACTTAACCATTGAGAAACACAACGAAACAAGAATAATTCCAGCGGGTATGTTTCAATGATCATTCCGAACAACAACTATGTGCTTTTGACCACAACTTAGCTTTTGGAGCTGGATTTGAGTTACGAAAGAGGGAGCTGTTGAAAATATGAGATCGAATTTTTCAAAACTGTTTTTCAGGATCTCACTATTTAATCAGCACTTGCCAGCCGCTTTCAAGAGCGCATTGCAGTCGCCTTTTTTCTGTTTTGTGGTCTTCTTCCCATCTTTTGTTATCTCATGGCAAATCGCATCCGAAGTTACTGCCAAGGCGGAAGTGAAATAGCACCTGAACTGTTGCCCCTTCTTGGTAGCCACTCTGTATTCCACAGCATCCAAGGAACCGGAACGCTCAACCAACGTCAGTTGGTCTCTTGCGATGCCGGTGGCAAACTCTGCTTTATCCAACAAGTCCTGCTCGGAAAGAACGGCGTTCGAAACGTGACCGCAGGCAGTAAGTAAAGATGAAACGGCAATAATTACAATAAGGATTTTCTGTTTCATTTTCTTTAGTCCTCTTGATTCAGGTTGAATTGCTTTTCTGTTTTGAGATCGAATTCGTTGTTTAGACCTTCTATCAGCAACCACTGCACAACCGTGCTGCGCGGATAATGGAAGGTCACCGAGATGTTCTCGATTAAGTTTTTCAGCTCAATAGGAAGAGAAAGCGTGAAGTGGCAACTCTTCATTGTTCGGCACTTGTTGCTGAGAAGCTTCTCCCGAAGCCTGATGAACTCTTCTTTTCGGGAAACGGCTTCTTGAGCTTTTATGAGAGGTTCGGAAGGACTTCCTTTTGCTTGTAAAGTTTCCGCTTCAACATCTGCGACCGGCAACGGCATCGTTTTATTCTCAACAATCGGCGGCAGATTGTTCTGATCGCCAAGTGTCCTAACCGACTCGGAGTTGGTTTCAGGAGCGGGAATACCAGCTCTAAGATCTTCTTGTGCCGGAGAAGGCGCAACCAGTCCGCTTTTCACCCTGACAATATCATTGTCATATTGTCTATAAAAACTTTTTTCCTCTTCCGAAATGCCGTCTTCGGCGTTGTTTTGCAAACCTTTATTGACATCTATTTGAGTCATTCAAACACCTTATTTTTTTGTGAGTTTGTATTTTCTTCGTCTGTTTTGAATACCGCCCGCGCCAACATTCTTATTTCGTTGCAGGCCTTTCTGTCAGGATTCTTCATTTCGAACACTCCGACACCCAATGCAGTAGCGTTTCTAAAAGCTTTCCGTTTACCCAGTGACGTATCCAAAAAATCCAAAAAACCGCTTTTTCTTATTCTCTTTTCCGTAAGCAGATTGTCAGAACCAGAGACATCAGCCATTGAAATAAATGACAACGCTTTGAACTGTGCGCCGAACACTGATCTTGCATCTGTGATGATCGCCTTCAGGTCTCCCAAAGCAGAAGCATCAACTGCGCTGGGCGTGATGGGAACAAGCAGAACTTCGGAAGACAAGATTGAAGCTACAAGATGAGAGCCTGCGCGACCACCGGAATCAATAATGATGTGGTCATAATCGGCTTGATACGCTCTTATTTGGGTTCTAAGCTGTACAGGATCGGGAAGAAATGCACACGGTTGGATCGGTTCTATTTCCAGCTTGCCTCTTTCTGCCAGCGCTTTGAAGGCCGAACCCTGGATGTCTGCATCTACCAAGAGAACCTTTTGACCGATTCCAGTCAGATACAGCGCCAACTGGACGGCGGTGGTAGTTTTCCCTGTTCCGCCTTTTGTGTTTGCCACAACGATGTTCATATCTTATTAGAAGAAAAAATGGTAAATGTGGTATCCGAAATAAGTGATGACGCACAGGAAAGCGAAAGAGAAAATATCCAAACCCATAAGCCCTATAGCCATCATTGCCAGGAAGATTGTTGCAAGAGTATCGCCGCTCATTACAGCCTCACGTTGTTTCTCAGACATTGCTTCAACTTTTCTTTTCCACGGTGGTCGTAAATCACTGTGGTACCGATGGAAGAGTGTCCGAGGGCGTCCCTTACCATCGAAAGATCCACTCCGTTTTCCAGCAGTCTGCTGGCAAACGTCCTTCTTAAGTCATGCGGAGAAAACTTTTCCAAATCGGACTTGATTCCCCGCTTCTGTAATATCTGTAAGATCGCAGACGGTTGAAGTCCGGAGTGGTAGAGCATCTCTCCTCTTTTGTCTATCGGACAAAAAACAAAATCCGAACCGCCTGTCCCTCTGACTTGAAGCCACTTCTCAAAATGAAGCCAAGCCTGATCGGGAAAAAACGCTTCCCTTTCTTTATTGCCCTTCCCTATGATTTTTAGAGAACGGGCAGTCGAATCAACTTTACTTAGTCTGGCTCCTGCAATTTCGGCTCTTCTCAGACCCAAGCCGACCCCGCAGGCCAGAATAGCCGCGTCTCTGTAACCGGTAACGGTATTTTCGGAAAGGCAGTTGGAAAACAATACCGATGTTTCTTCATAGGTTAAAGCCCTTCCCGATCTGACCCGGCTCCCTTTAATACTTTTGATAGAGTCGATAACCATCCGCTCGTGATCGGAAATCAGGTTCTGCTGCCAAGCGCATCTGACGACTCCTTTGATGGCTGCCAAAATGAGATTGATCGTAGCAGGACTCTTTCCTTGTTTTTGAAGCACGGCACGGTAACCAATCACGTGGGCTGCGGTAATGGTCTGCCAAGGACAGTCCGTCCAATCGGCAAAACCGAAGAAACGAGCCGTTCTTTTCAGAATCTGTTCCATCCCGTCTCGGCTGCTTCCTTCGCTGAGAGTAAGAAGGTACAGAGCGGCCGGGTTTGTATGCCGACGAAAAGCCGCGGATATGTCTCCCGTTGTCCTATTAGTTAGTTCTGTCGTACTCATCATTCAAACGCAATAAAAGTATTGTTTGTAGTTTTATTATACCTCTTTTTTCATTGTTTAAAACTGTTTGATAAATAGGATAGAACTATAAATATTAGAAAAGTACTACTTTTATTGTTTTAGGTTCTGTTCAATTTCTTGTAGTAAAGATAGTGCTAAGTTATTTTATTGGAATTACTTTCCCATTCCTTCTATTTGAGATAGTTGCGCTGTATTAGAAGTAATAACATAGCTGGAAGCCCGTTATAATCGGTCTTATACGAGGAGATACTATAAATTTACTACTAATACTCCTACTGTACTTGTTCTACATTTATTTAATTTTTAGAGTTGTTTCCACTACTTTCATACTTCTTATGCATTACTTACGTTTGAATTTGATTGTTTGTTAACTATTTTTATTTATTGTCGTTTTCAACTATTTTTATTGTTTAAAGTAGTAGAAAAATTTCTACTAACGAAAATACTTTTTCCGTTAAAAAGATTGCTGGGATACTTGTTCCGTTTTCAGGTTCGGCGGAATAACTGTGCCCGATTAAAACTCGACCCTCCAGGGAGCATCAGGTTATACCAGGTGGCCTGGTCATTCCAACTCTGCCGCTATATGATATTGTTTGAAAAGTTCATACTTTTTCAAATTACGGTGGAATACATGAAACAAAGCAGAAGAAAAAGCAAACTCAAAAGAGAGCGCTACATCACCATCCCTGTGATCAACTCCAACAAAATCTCCGACATCAAAAGAGCCGAATGTGTTTTGGCGATGGAGAAACTGTTCCGAAGATTGGGAATCAACGACCGGAGAATGTGGGGCGCCACATTTACCGCAGATGATTCTTTACTACCAGAAGCACCCAAGAATATGTGGCTCGGCTATTTCAAATGGCTAAACTACTTTTACGGTTCGGGCATCTATATCGTCAAACCGATCAAAGAACTTCCCCAGCATCTTGACGACACCCAATACATCGCGAGAATCACTCAAAGGGATGACAATAAATTCGATTTCTATTTTTCCAATGATGAGAAAGTGACGCTCGACGACCTTGACGATGTGAGGTTCGTCGGAAAAGTACAGATCTTCAAGACCGAAGAAGAACTGATTCCCTTCTGGGTTAACTCTGAAAAACGCACGCTTGCGTCTGTATTGAACCCATAAAGTGTAAAAGACAGTTGACACAAAAATTTGGGTTATTAGCCAACAGAATTTAAGACCGAGCGTGGGCAGATAAAACCGACGGACCTTTCTGAAATTCACACGAGAAAAACGGCTTGTAAGAACGGAAAAGCCCTGCAAAAGCAGAGCTTTCCCACCGGCAGAGAAGACACAAAATCAGCCGGAGTTCGTCGCAGTCAATTCTACAGTTTTTTGATTGAGTAAGTCACTACTCCGATGACTTCCCATTCTTGTCCTTCAGACGGGTACAACGGTTTGAAAATCGGATTGAAACTGTCCGGTGTCAAAAAAATCTTGTCTCCCTGCTTATTAAATCTTTTAACGGTAAATTCTGTATCAACCCTCATAATCACAATGTCCTTGTTTTTTGGTGTTAAAGAGCGATCAACAATCAAAAGATCACCATCATCCAACCCGGCTCGGTTCATTGAATCTCCTGAGACTCTGACGAAAAACGTTGAGGGCTGATTTGGTACCAAAAATTGATTCAGATCCAGAGCGTTATCTACGTAACTTTCCGCTGGGGACGGGAACCCGGCCTGAACATAGGAACTGAACAAAGTACAAAAGCACGGATCAGGATTGAGCGCTGCCAAGAGAGCAGAGGGCGGTAACGAAGGAATAGCTCTTAAATATTCGGTATTCATTTCACTTTTGAAATAGTATGAATTTTTCAAAAGTATAACCTTCTATCTTGTAATCGCAAAACCAAGCAAATTACAGTCAAAAAGTGTTCCTTAAGTTCACACGCTAATTAAAAAAATAATAATTTTTCTTTAAAAATTCTTTAAAGACTTTCTGAGCCCCTACAAAGGCATTTAAAGAACAGTTTTTTCGTGTCTTTGCTATCTAACATTGGACTTTTTGAAGAAAATGATTGCAGCCGATACCACAATATCATCCGTGAAAAAGAATCCGGNGCAGCCGATACCACAATATCATCCGTGAAAAAGAATCCGGCCCTCGCTTATCTGGCAAGACTCGGATCGTCCCGCTCAGTTATCACGATTTCAAACTGTCTGAAGCATATCGCGGTCATTCTCGGAGCTTCTGATATTGAAACCGCAGACTGGGCAAAACTAAAACGCAATCATTGGACGGAAATCAAAAGGACACTGACAGAAAAAGGGTGCAGCGGTGCAACACAAAATCTTTACCTGACTGCTTTCAAAACAGTGGCGAAAGAGGCTTGGACGCTGGATCTCATTCCTCAATCGTCTTTCCTGAAGATTCAGGCATTAACGGGTATTAAATACGAAAGGCTACCAAAGGGCCGCAGTCTCACCGGAAAAGAAGCCAGGGGGCTCCTGGCCGCGTGCGACGACGGCACGAATCAAGGCAAGAGAGATAAGGCTATGTTCGCTCTAATGCTCGGATGCGGTTTGAGACGAGCTGAAGTTGTGCAGTTGGAAATGAAAGATTGGGACTGCTGCAACCGATCTTTTTGTTTTATAGGAAAAGGCAATAAAGAGCGCCGCGTCTACGTTCCGAAGAAAATCGACAGGATCATTGACGAATGGCTGATGGCGCGAGGCTTGAATGACGGAGTGTTTTTTCCTCGAATCTGCCCGGGCGCTGACAAAAGCAAGTTTCTTTTCAGAACCATGCAGCCGTCATCCATCTACAGGATTCTCCAAAAAAGAGCTGGATTGGCTGAATTGGGCAAAATTCGTCCGCACGACTTGCGCAGGACTTTTGCTACGAGAATGCTTGAACAGGGATGCGATTTATTTATTCTGCAACGTGCTATGGGCCATACATCAGTGGCAACAACCTCACGATATGACTATCGCGGGGAGACCAGCCGCGAAGAAGTTTGCAAACATCTGGATGTGTTTCTTTGAGCCTCAGAAAACCGAAGCATAAAAATAAGGGAGAGATTTTTTGGATCTCTCCCTCTCTTGGCAGCTCCCTCAGAAGAAGCGGCTTGGGTTTAGGTTAGAAGCGATAACGGGCTTCGAACTTGAAGGCGTGGTCTGCTTTGCCCTTGGTGCCGCCTGTGAAGCCGTAGCGGACGCCGATAGTGGCCGGGCCTTTGTCAGCCTGAACACCGAGATTGATGTTCGTACCGAACTTGCCCGCAAATTCTCCGGAGAGCTTGTCGCTGACACCGTTGAAGTTTGACAGTTTGGTCTTCTGCTTGGTATCGCCGAACTGCGGGATGACGGTTACGTCAGCCTGCGGACGAACGTTCCAACCGGAGGCTGTTGCAATGTCTGTTCTGACAGCAACACCAATCGGAAGCTGGAAGGTGTTCGTAGCATCAGCCGTGTTGCTCCAAACCTTCTTACCGTCAACCTTCGTATCGTAGTTGCCGGACTTAGCCCAGACGTATCTGAGACCTGCGTGCGGAACGATATTGGCTTTTCCGGCGGGAATAGTCGCTTCGGCACGAGCACCGAGGCTGAACAGATTCGTCTTGACATCCGCATCAGCCTTATTGAAACCGGCTGC
>QWCY01005728.1_pt1 | contig 11983 bp, 10 predicted proteins | sample 1972631 | NCBI WGS metagenome assembly QWCY01 (sample SAMN09866696, study PRJNA288562) | Human gut metagenome isolate pre1_stool, whole genome shotgun sequencing... | isolation source: gut | host: Homo sapiens | place: USA: California
TGTGAACGGAGTGAACAGTAACCCGCTTTCCTGACAGCACAACTGTAAGATCAGTATATATTTGCAATAAGACCGGCAAAATGATATTATGTATAAAGTTACAGGCAGACAGTAATTTTACAGGGAGATAATTAAAAATGGAATTTTGGGATATTTATGATGAAAATAAGAAACCGACAGGACGCACAATGAAAAGAAATGACTGGTGTCTGAAGGACGGGGAGTATCACCTGACCGTACTTGGTGTCGTCGGCAGACCAGATGGTACATTCTTGATTACCAAACGTGTGATGACCAAGGCATGGGCTCCCGGCTGGTGGGAAGTATCAGGGGGTGCAGCCCAGGCAGGTGAGGAATCCTGCGAGGCTGTCCTTCGTGAAGTAAAAGAAGAAACAGGACTGGATGTACGAAATGCGGAAGGCGGATATCTGTTTACTTATAAGAGAGAGAATCCGGGTGAGGGAGATAACTACTTCGTGGATGTGTACCGTTTTGTCATGGATATTGATGAGAGTGACCTGCACCTGCAGACAGAGGAAACAGACGGATATATGTTTGCCACTGTTGATGAGATCAAAGCCTTTGCAGCAGAAGGGAAATTCCTGCATTATGACAGTATAAAAAAGGCGTTTGATAACGTATATGAAGAAATAATGTCGATTACGAAAGATATTAAGGGGCTTTTGTATTTAATGAAATTTCTGCGAGATATGGGATTATTTATTGCTAAATGATTATATCTTGTGGAAATTTTTTTATTGTAATAGTTCATTTTCATTGAGTATATCAAAGTTATCAGACGGTATTTTCATTAAGAATTATGTAGCTTCAAAATAACATAATAATGTTTAATGAATTAACTAAAAATAGTTGACAAAATAAAAAAAATAGATAAAATAAAAAATATAATAACTATATAGTTTAACGAATAAACCAAATAGAAAAGAAAGGAGGATATTATGGTTCGTGGAATGAATAGTGCAGAAATGCAGAAAAATAACAGAACACTTGTGTTTAAGCTTTTACAAGAACGCGGAATGATCACGCGAGCGGAAATAGCAGTGGAATTAAATCTTCAAAAAGCAACGATTACCAATATAATTAATGAATTTTTTGATATGGGAATTGTTGAAGGAGACAGAGATGGAGCTGTTGGAAGACGTGGAGAGAAATTAAGACTAAAAGTAGATAATATTTATACAATGTCTATAGGAATTACACGTAAGGACTTTCAGTTTGGGATTTTTGATTTAAGAGGACAGCAGTTAAAACATTGCAGATATCAATTTAAAAAAGAAGAATCTTTTAGAGAAGTTCTGGACAAAATGAAAGAAGAAGCTATTTCTCTGGTAGAGGAATATGGTGATAATCGCATTCTGGGAGTATGCCTTGCTGTACCAGGATTATTTATTAATCGTCCGGAAAGAGGCGAAGAAATTTTTATGGTTTCAGAGTTTGAAGAATTAAGCAATATAGATGTACATACAGAATTGGAAGAAGCTCTGGGTAGAAAGATACTAATTAAGCATGATGCAAAACTTTCCGCATATGCTGAATGGCATTGTGCGGAAGAAATAAAAGGAATAGACAGAGGGAGTTTGGCTATTGTACGTTCCAGAGGATATGGGATTGGATGCGGATTTGTTGTAAATGGCAATATTGTAAATGGTCATCTGGGGCTTGCCGGAGAGGCAGGATACATGGGAATCAATTTTAATAGACATAAAAAGGGAGAAGAAGGAAGAGGAACTCTGGAATACTCTGCAGGAGTTGAAAGCGTAGTACGTTATATGAAAGAACGTTTATACGAATTTCCGGAAAGTCCATTAAATGAAAACAGTAATTATATGGATGTGTTTGAAGCGTATAAACATGGTGATGAACTGGCAGACTGGGCTGTCAGTAAAGTTGCCTGGATGCTGGGATATGGAATAGCAAACATTATATATATTATTAATCCGGATTGTATTATTATTGGGCCAGATTATCCAGACACGGAAGATTTTATTAACAAAATACGTAGTGCAGTAAGGAATTTTGTACCGGAATTTGTGGAGCGTAACGCAACTATTCGTTATTCAAAAATAAACGAGGATTCTTTCATGCTGGGAGGATATTATTACACCCTTGAAACATTATGTAAACGGGGAAATATATTTGAACTTATTCGGACTGCGAAAGCATTACCGTGATATAAGTTATATAAAAGTAAAATGATGAAGGAGTAAGTAGGTTATGGAATGTAGTAAAAAAAGAGAACTGGATCTAATGGCGGCTAAAATTCGAAAAACTGCTTTGCAGACAATTCAAGCCGCTGGATCCGGGCATATTGGGGGATCTTTTTCAATCGCAGATATTTTATCTGTGCTATATTTTGAAAAAATGAATGTTGATCCGATGAGGCCAGATGATCCTGATAGAGATAGATTGGTATTATCTAAGGGACATTGCTCACCGGCTATGTATGCAACGCTGGCATTAAAGGGCTTTTTCTTAAAGGAGCATTTATCTACATTCCGAAAGTTGGACAGTGATCTTTCGGGTCATGTGGAAATCCATGTACCTGGTGTAGATATGTCTTCAGGATCTCTTGGACAGGGGCTTTCTGTTGCATTGGGAATGGCTATGTATGCAAAAGCCAGAAAGAAAAGATATCGGACTTTCTGTATTCTTGGAGACGGTGAAATCCAGGAAGGGCAGGTATGGGAAGCAGCAATGTGTGCCGGATTTTATAAGGTAGATAATCTGATTGCATTTGTAGATAACAATAAATTACAGTTGGATGGTTCACTTGAAGAAATTATGTCGTCTTATCCTATTGGTGATAAGTTCAGAGCTTTTGGATGGAATGTGCTGGAAGTGAATGGACATGATGTGGAACAGATTTCAGATGCAGTTGAATTTGCGTTTTCTATGAAAGGAAAGCCAACAGTTATCGTTGCAGATACAGTTAAGGGTAAAGGTGTAACTCTGTTTGAAAATAATGTTAATTTTCATGGAAGTCAACCTAAAGCTGAAGAGTGGTCTGATTGTTATGCGCAATTGGATGCCAAGATCGCAGAATTGGAGGGGTAAAAATGGGAGAAAATATTTCGACAAGAGTAGCATACGGTAAAGCATTGGCAGAATTTGGTACAGATGAAAAGCTGTTTGTGTTTGACGCAGATTTGAAGAAGTGTACGATGACTCTTTATTTTGCCGAGAAGTATCCGGAGAGATTTTTTAATATTGGAATTGCGGAAGCTAATATGGTAGATATAGCTGCGGGATTTGCGACATGTGGCGCAACAGCGCTGGTACATACTTTTGCAATATTTGCAACAGGACGTACCTATGATCAGATTCGTAATAGTGTATGTTATCCGGGATTGAATGTTAAAATTGTAGGAAGTCATGGAGGATTAACAGTTGGGGAAGATGGCGCAACTCATCAGGCTTTAGAAGATATTAGCCTTATGAGAGGAATACCTGGAATGACTGTGATTATTCCATGTGATTCTTATGAAGCTCGTCTGGCTACAAAAGCCATGCTTGAGAAAAAAGGGCCTTGTTATTTCCGAACATGTCGTCCGGCAGTGGAATGTGTAACTGATCAATTTAAAAACTATAACTTTGAAATAGGTAAAGGTGTTCAATTGACAGAAGGTACAGATGTGACGATTATTGCCTGTGGAATTATGGTTCAAGAAGCATTAAAAGCGCAGAAACTCCTTGAAGAAGAAAACATATATGCAAGAGTAATTGATATGCATACAATAAAACCGATTGACAGGGAAATAATCATTAAGGCAGCAAAAGAAACGGGAGCTATCGTAACAGTGGAAGAACATAATACGATAGGTGGACTTGGATCGGCTGTTGCAGAAGTGCTTGTACAGACTGAAATAGTTCCAGTGGAATTTGTGGGAGTCCAGGATCAGTTTGGACATTCGGGTTCACCGTCTATTTTATTAAAACATTATGGCCTTTGTTCGGAGAATATTGTCTGCAAGGCAAAAAAGGTAATTGAGAGAAAATAAGGCTGACAGTATGTTGAAGAAGCAGTCTGCTAATATGTGAAAAAATGAAACAATTGTTCATAGAATGAACTTACAGGATGTGTGGCAGTATGCTCCACATCCTTATTTTTTTATATGTTGTACAAAATATGTGAAAAAGTATATATTGTGAAAAATGCATAGTTTAATCAGTGAACTTTTGTACATATAAAACATTGACTTTTTACGCTGAAAAATGTATTATACAGACATAAGCAGAGAGATAAAGTTAAAAGAATTAACAATTAGAGTTAAAACAATTAACTAAAGGAGGGGAATATGAAGTGTGCAGTATTTAATGGGAAATGTAATATGACTATTGATGAAAGAGAAATTCCAGAACCTGCAGCAGATGAAGTTTTGATTAAGATAATGGCCTGTGGAGTTTGCGGATCAGATGTTCACATTTTTTTTGGAGATCAAGGTTCAACATCTTCAATTCCACCACTTATACAGGGACATGAATTTTCCGGTGTGGTGGTTAAAATCGGAAAGGATGTCGTAGAATGTAAAGTTGGAGATAAAGTTTGTGCAGATCCGGCAGATAACTGTAATGACTGTTATTATTGTGCAAATGGCATGATGAGTCATTGTGAGAATATGGGGGCTATTGGCACAAATCGTGATGGTGGATTTTCGCAATATTGTGTTGTACCATCCAGATTGATTCATTTGCTGGGTGAAGATGTTACTTTTGTAGAGGGAGCAATGGCAGAACCACTTGCATGTTGTATTAATGGAGCAGATCGAAGTGATATCAAAGTTGGGGACAATGTTGTTGTATACGGCGCTGGTGCAATTGGAATACTGTTAATGCAGTTGGCAAGAATGCGAGGAGCTGCAAGGGTTATTGTTATAGAACCATCAGAAGAAAAAAGAAAAATGGCGGAAAAACTTGGGGCAACACTTACGATCAATCCGATGGAAAACAAAGTAGCAGATGTATTAAAAGAACATAAGTTAGAGCATATTCAGGTAGTTATTGAAACCTGTGGGCTTAAGAGTACATCTGAGGAAGCAATGGAAATTGTTGACAGGCAGGGAACGGTTGTATTATTTGCAGTAACTGCTCTTGATGCAACAATTTCGTTGAAGACGTATAATCTCTTTCAGAGAGAAATTACAATAAAAGGTTCTTTCTGCAGTCCGTATGATATGGGAAGAGCGGTAGAGTTGATCAATGCGCATGCCATTGATGTAACTACTATGCTGGCAGGATTTGAACCACTGGAAAAATTACCGGAAATTCTTGCGTCCCGAGAACTCAGAGCAAAAGGTAAATATGTTATTCTTCCAAATGGAGAAGAAGGAAAAGGAACAAATATTACAATGTAACTTTTAGCTACGGCTATAAAGATAAAAAAGGGAGGTTTTTAAACATGAAAAAATTAGTAGTATTAGGGTTAGCAGCAGTTATGGCATTAGGAGCACCATTTTCTGTATGCGCAGCAGAAGAGGAAACAACAGTTGAACATCCATCAGGACTTAAAATCGGATGTGCAGTTCAGACCATGAGTAATCAGGTTTGGGCTCAGCAGATGGAAGAAATCACAAAAGATGCGAAGGAAGATGGAAATGAAGTTACTGTAGTTGAATGTAAGGAAAATGCAAACACACAGATTGACCAGATTGAGAACTTTATCACATCAGGAATGGATGTTATTATTGTTCAACCCGTAGATCCGGATGCAATTGAGGAGGTTTGTAAAGAAGCTCTTGATTCAGATATCGAAGTAGTATGCTGGGATGAAAAAATGGAAAATTCAAGTTTCAACTGGGTAATTGAGAATTATGATCTGGGTGTTGAAATTGGAACTCAGGCAGCAGATTTTATTAATGAAAAGTTTGGAGATAAAGGCTGCGAAGTAGTTGTACTTGGATATCCACAGACACCGATTCTGTTGGAAAGAGAAAACGGAATTCTGGACGCATTAAAAGAAAAAGCACCTAACGCAGAAGTTGTTGCAAATCAGCCTGCAATTGATACCACCGAAGGTTTAAATGCAATGGAAACTATCCTGCAGGCACATCCGGATGTTAAAGTAGTATGTTGTATTGGTGGTGGTGGTGCTACCGGAGCAAACGAAGCGTTAAAAGGCACTTATGGAAGTGAAGTTCCAGATGATATCGGAATTTTTTCAACAGACCTTACTGATGAGGCAATTGCATCTATGCAGAATGGTGAATTTGATCGTTGTGTAGTAGCTATTACAGGTAACGCATTTGTTTGTGGTGATGTTATTTATGATCTCTCTATGCGCTATGCAGCAGGAGAAAAACTGGATCATGAAGTATACAGAGATCTTATTCCGGTTACTCCAGAGAATCTTGAAGAAATGATTACTAAATAATTTTTACGAAACAGAAAAGTTGCTATTGTTGGTGCGGCTAGATGTGTAGATAAGTAACAGTCGACATCTGCCGCACTTTTATTCTCAAAAATACGGTGGACTAAAACGATTATAAAAAGGGGGGAAGAATATGTCTGATAATATTTTGGAATTAAAACATATTACAAAACTTTATCCAGGTGTAGTTGCTTTAAATGATGTTTCCCTTGAGGTGAGAAGAGGCGAAATTCTTGCTCTGGTTGGTGAAAACGGAGCTGGAAAGTCTACTCTGATAAAAACATGCAGTGGGGCAATTACTCCTACACAGGGAGAAATTGTGATTAACGGAAAATCATTTACAGGAATGACACCGCAGACATCAGAACAAAACGGAATAGGAGTTATTTATCAGGAATTTAATCTTGTTGGAGATCTTTCAGTGGCAGAGAATATTTTCCTTGGAAGAGCGATCCGTAAAGGAATGGTTATAGATTTGAAAGCAATGGAGAGAGAATCAAAAAAAATATTGGATTCTCTTAATATTAAGATTAATCCTAAAACATTAGTAAAAACTCTGAGTGTCGGATATCAGCAGATGGTAGAAATTGCGAAAGCTGTTTCTCAGAATGCAAAACTTCTGATTATGGATGAGCCATCCGCACCATTGACAAGCGCGGAAGTGGAGGCAATGTTTGCTATTGTCGATAAGTTAAAAGCTGGTGGAGTAAGTATCATTTATATTTCACATCGTCTTGATGAGATTTTCCGTTTGGCAGATAGAATTACCATTCTTCGTGATGGACAGTATGTGACAACTCTTAATACAGACGAAACGAATAAAGATGAATTGGTAAAATATATGGTAGGTCGTCAGTTGACGGAAGTATATCCGAAACGTGATGAGATATGTGTAAAGGACGAAGTTATATTTGAGGCAGTAAATGTATCAGGAAATGGGGATAAAAATATTTCTTTTAAAATACATAGAGGTGAAGTGCTGGGACTTGGTGGATTGGTAGGTGCCGGACGAACAGAATTTGCAGAATTAATGTTTGGAATGAGACCAAAAACAGCTGGAAAATTTATTTTTAAAGGAAAGGAAATTTCACCTAAAACTCCAAAGGATGCTATCGAACTTGGAATTGGTCTGGTCCCAGAAGATCGTAAGAAAGAAGGTGCTCTTCTTGGAATGAGTATTCGATGTAATATTAATATGCCGATTTATCAGAGAATTTCCAAAGGTACCGTAATCAATGAGAAGAAAGAAGAAGAAATTGCACAGACATATCGAAAAGAGATTTCCATAAAAACACCGACACTGGATCAGTTGGTAAAGAATCTCAGTGGTGGCAATCAGCAAAAAGTTATATTGGCAAAGTGGTTGGCTGCAGATTCAGAATTGTTGATTTTTGATGAACCGACTCGTGGTATTGATGTAGGTGCAAAACAGGAAATTTATACATTAATTAATCATTTGGTAGAACAGGGAAAGACAGTGCTTATGATTTCTTCAGAAATGGAAGAATTGATGGGTATGTCTGACAGGATTCTTATTCTGGCTGAAGGAAATATGACAGGTGAACTAAATAAAAGTGAATTCAATCAGGAGCGTATTATGCAGCTGGCTTCTATAGAAAAGGGGGAATAAAAGATGAAATCTGTTATAGATAAAATTAAAGGTAGAGCTATTTATGCCTTTCTTGTACTTATGGTCATTTTCTTTACAATTATTAATCCAAACTTTCTTACAGTGAAAAACTTGCTGAATGTTGCAAAACAGGTGTCCATCTTTGGCATTGCATCAGTAGGCATGACATATGTTATCCTGCTTGGTGGAATTGACCTTGCAACCGGATCGATTATTTCTTTTGTTAACATTGTTTGTGCATATTTTATGGTAAATATTGGAATGAACGTTGTTTTGGCTGTATTGCTCTCATTAATAATCAGTACTTTTATAGGATTTCTCAATGGTATTATTATTGCAGAGCTTCGTATGCCAGCATTAATTGTAACTTTTGCGTCTCAGACTATTTTTGCCGGATATGCATACATTATCTGTGGAGGTGTTCCAATTTCACGTATGCCAGAGTCTTTCCTGAAACTTGGTCAGGGATATGTAGGACCTATTCCGGTTCCGGTAATTGTTATGGTTGTTATTTTTGCAATTGGTACATTTATTCTGAATAAAACATATTTTGGACGTTATTTCTACGCACTTGGCGGAAATGAAGAGGCAGCACTTCTTTCTGGTATTAAAATAAAAGTTGTAAAATGTCTGGTATATTCCCTATCAGGACTTTTTGCAGGTATTGCAGGTTTGGTAATGCTTGCACGTGCTAATACTGCGCAGCCAAATGCCGGTGTTGGATATGAATTTGATGTTATTACATGTGTAGTGCTTGGAGGTGTCAGCGTAAACGGTGGATCGGGAAAAATGTCAAATGTCATTGCTGGTGTTCTGATTATTGGTGTATTAAGCAATGGTATGGTTCTTATGAACATCAGCTCATATATGCAGATGGTAATCAAAGGAATTATTCTTCTTCTGGCAGTAGGTGCTGACTGCATTCAGCAGATGAATCTTCAGAAGACAAAAGCAATTGCATAAATTTATACTAAATATTCAAGTTAAGAGGAGGAAAAGACAAATGGAAGGAAACATGAAAGTAGCAATTATGACAGACGTAATGAAAATGGATTTTACAGAAAGACCAATTCCTCAGCCAAAGGATGACGAGGTTTTAGTTAAAATTGAACATGTAGGTGTGTGTGGTTCAGATCTTCATTATTTTGAAGCAGGTGGAATTGGAAGAAACATTGTTCATCCACCATTTGTTCTTGGACATGAGGCTGGTGGTACTGTTGTAGAAGTTGGAAAAAACGTGACTCATTTAAAAGTTGGTGATAAGGTTGCTTTGGAACCAGGAAAGACATGTGGACATTGTGAGTTCTGTAAAACAGGAAGATATAACCTTTGTCCGGATGTTATATTCTTTGCAACTCCGCCAATAGATGGTGTATTTCAGGAATATGTAGCACATGAAGCAGCACTTTGCTTTAAGATTCCTGATAACATGGATACAATGGAAGCGGCTCTTATTGAACCATTGGCTGTTGGTATGCATGCAGCAAGACAGGGTAATGCACATCTGGGACAGACAGCAGTTGTTACAGGTGCAGGATGTATTGGACTTGTTTCCATTATGTCATTAAAAGCTATGGGAGTAACAAGAATTATTGCTGTAGATGTTCAGGAAAAGCGACTTCAGAAGGCACTTGAACTTGGTGCAACGGACGTTATAAATGGAAAAGAAAAAGATACGGTGAAAGAAATTTTCCGTTTGACAGGAGGAGCAGGAGCTGATTTAACAATAGAAACAGCAGGAACAGAAATTACTACAAGACAGGCAATTAATTTCGCAAAACCTGGTTCTACAATTGTACTTGTTGGTTATTCTGCGTCAGGAGAAGAAACTTTACCTATGAGTCTTGCGTTGGATAAAGAACTGACATTTAAAACTGTTTTCCGTTATCGTCATATTTATCCTGTTGCAATTGAAGCAGTTGCAGCTGGAAGCATAAATGTAAAGGGGATTGTATCAAATGTCTGGGATTTTGATGACATTGAAAATGCAATGATTCAGAGTGTGAAAGATAAAGCGAACATTGTTAAATCAGTAATTAAGATTGGATAATAAGGAAACTTGCAGATGGAAAGAAAATACGTAATCGGATTAGATTATGGAACATTATCAGGACGGGCTATTATAGCTGACTGCAAAGATGGTACAGTTCTGGCTTCTGCAGTAAAGGAATATGATCATGGAGTCATGAGTGAATATCTTCCGGATGGAACAGAACTTACAGGTACAGGATGGGCTTTACAGAATCCAAAGGATTATATAGATGTTTTAAAATATATTATTCCAGAAGCAGTAGCACAATCGGGAGTTTCTTCAAAAGATATTATAGGAATAGGATTGGATTTTACTTCCTGTACTATGCTACCGGTAGATGAAAATAATGTTCCATTATGTTTATTAGTAAAAAACGTTTCAAGACCTCATGCATGGGTAAAATTATGGAAACATCATGGAGCTCAGAAACAGGCAGATGAAATAAATGAATTGTTAAAAAAGAGAGGCGAAATTGACAACATTCAATTTGGAGGAAAAATATCCTCTGAACTTCTTCTTCCTAAAATTTTACAGATTGTAGAAGAGGATCCTGAACTTTATGATGAGGCAGCAAGTTTTCTTGAAGTTGGGGACTGGCTTACACAGATTTTAACGAATGGTCGTAAGAGATCTGGAAATTTGGCAGGGTATAAGGCAATGTGGACGCCGGAAACAGGATATCCTTCAAAAGATTTCTTGTTGCAGTTGTCACCCAAACTGGAAAATCTGACAGAAGATAAATTGGGAGATGATATCCCACTGGCAGGACAGCCAGTGGGATATCTGACAGAAGACTGGGCAAAAGAGTTGGGACTTTGTGCAGGTATACCAATAGCAACAGCAGTAATTGATTCTCATGCAGGAATGCCTGGCAGTGGTGTAAGCAAATCTGATCAGATGATGATGGTGCTTGGTACTTCCAGTGTAATGCTGGCTTTATCTGAGAATGGATATAGTAAAAATGGTGTTGTAAGTGGAATAAAAGGCGCAATTTTACCGAAAAAATATGCATTAGAATCAGGACTTGCGGCTGTTGGAGATATGTTGGGATGGTTTGTTGATAATTGTGTATCCTGGGAATATAAACAAATGGCAGATCAACAAGGTATGGATTTACATTCATGGTTAACCAGAAAAGCCGAAAAACTTTCACCAGGTGGACATGGACTGCTTGCATTAGACTGGTGGAATGGAAACAAAACTCCATACGTAGATGGACGATTGTCGGGGGTGCTTGTGGGTTGTACCTTACTTACCAAACCAGAAGAAATTTATCGTGCTCTCATTGAATCTACTGCATTTGGTACAAAAAAGATTATGCAGTTATTTGCAGAATCAGGAGTCAAAATTCATACTATAATAGCCAGCGGTGGAATTGCAGAGAAAAATTCCCTTTTAATGCAGATTTATGCAGACGTTTTGAATTGCGAAATCCACATATCAGGCACAGAACAAACGGCTGCACTTGGAGCTGCCATATATGCATCTGTTGCTGCGGGTAAAGATCTAGGTGGATATGAGACGATTCAGGAAGCAGTTGCAAACATGAGTCATTTGAAAGATATTGTTTACAAACCGAATCCCCCAATGGTAGAAAAATATGTGGAACTTTATCAGATGTATTGTAATTTAGTGGAAATGTTTAATCCTCAAAAAAATACCACTATGATTACATTAAGTCAATTGCATTAAAAGTCAGAATATCTTTGGAAAAACAGAGACAATGAAATTAAAATAAGTAATATCTAATAATTAGAAAAATCTGCAGGAGATACAATCAGGTATCTTATCTGCAGATTTTTTATCTGTTTGAGGTTATTTCATTGCATTCTTAATCGCAGCCAGCAGTTCGTCATATTCTTCGTATGCCGGGATCTCCGGATAATCTGCCTTGATCTTGTCTGTACTGCGGAAGAGAAATCCTGCCTTGCTTGCC
>QWCY01005473.1_pt1 | contig 11980 bp, 8 predicted proteins | sample 1972631 | NCBI WGS metagenome assembly QWCY01 (sample SAMN09866696, study PRJNA288562) | Human gut metagenome isolate pre1_stool, whole genome shotgun sequencing... | isolation source: gut | host: Homo sapiens | place: USA: California
GGCTGTCTGATGCCTTTGAAGATGCAGATTATACTGCAAGAACAGATGATGGGCGGCAATATACGTTAGATCGGAGTATGGCAGATCAGACATGTACCGTAACCTGTGAAGATGGTAAATTTACGATGCCGAAGCTGGTAATTGTATTTATGGAGGAAGAAGCGTGAATGGATTAGAGATTTTGCTAAGCCGTCGGTGGATCTTAAAATCCGAAGATAAGGACTTATATTATAAGCTTCGGGATGAACTAGGTGAGATCCGCAAATTCGCATCCGATAAATTGGGATGTGTGATCACGGAAAATTCATTATTGATCAAGATGGAAAAAATACCTGCCGTAGCAGAACCATTTATGGGAATCAGGGAATTTAGTGCAAACGAAGAATATGCTTTTTTATGTATGCTGCTGATGTTTCTTGAAGATAAGGATGCACAGGAGCAGTTTATTTTGTCACAGCTGACAGAATATATTGCAGCAAATATGCCAAATGGCGTAGACTGGACAATGTATATCAACCGCAGAAGGCTGATACGTGTACTTCGTTATGCAGTAGATCAGGGAATGGTTGCAGTCACAGATGGAAGTGACGATGCGTTTATGGATGATGCTTATGGGGAAGTGCTTTATGAGAATACAGGTGCATCCAGATATTTTATGCGAAGTTTTACAAAAGATATCATGGAGTATACAAGACCGGAGGATTTTCATGAAAGTGACTGGTTTGACATAAATGAAGACCGTGGGATCGCCAGACGCCACCGGGTATATAAACGACTGGTATTTGCACCGGGGATGTTTTATGATACCGAAACAGAAGAAGATTTTTCCTATTTAAAATATTATGGGCATCGACTGGCTGAAGATCTTGAAAAAAATTTCGACTGTAGTGTGCAGATACATAGAGGCAGTGCTTATCTTCTATTGGGAGAATCATCAAGACTAGGAAGAACATTTCCTGGAAATAATGCACTTTCTGATATCCTTCTGTTAGTTTGTGGGGAAATCCGTAAGAAAATCATGGAAGGACTATTTTCTACAGACAATGCAGAAAATGTGTTCGCAGACAGAGTAGAACTTGAAAATGTGATCAGAAACGTAAAGATGAAGTATGGAGATTTCTTTTCTAAAAATTATAGAGAAATGCCTGATGGTGAGTTTGTCAAGAACATTATGGAAGAAATGGAGTATTTGATGTTTATCAATCTCGGGAGAGGGGAACATCAGGTAAAAATCTATCCAATTGTAGGAAAAATACAAGGATACTATCCGCATGAGGAGAAAAAGCATGGAAAAAATGAATAGCAGATGGCACGCTAATAAGATAGGACTTATCAATTTCTGGTACTATGATGAGCAGGAATTTCCGTTTGTGAAAGGGCGTATGCTCTTACGAGGATCAAATGGTTCCGGAAAGTCAGTTACCATGCAGAGTGTGGTACCATTATTATTAGATGGGAATATGAGTCCGGAACGATTAGATCCGTTTGGGTCAAAAGATAGAAAAATGATCAGCTATCTATTAGAAGAAGATGATGAAAGAGAAGAACGGACCGGATATCTTTATCTGGAATTTAAAAGAGAAGAGAGTGACATTTTTTTAACGATTGGAATGGGGATTCGTGCCAGACGAGGAAAACAATTAGATAAGTGGTATTTTGGACTTTCCGATGGGAGAAGGATCGGAAAGGATTTTTTCTTATATAAAGATACAGGAGAAAAGATCACACTTTCCAAAAGAGAACTGGAATACCGTATCGGAAATGGTGGGAAGGTATTTGAACGCCAGTCAGATTATATGGAATATGTAAACCGGCAGATATTCGGATTTGCAACGCCGGAGGAATATAAAGAGATGATAGACCTTCTGATCCAGCTTCGTACACCAAAATTATCAAAGGATTTTAAACCATCTGTCATCAATGATATTTTAAGTGATTCATTGCAGCCGTTGTCAGATGAGGATCTGCGGCCAATGTCAGAAGCAATAGAGAATATGGATACGATGAACATGAATCTGAAAAGCAGGCAGGAGGCAAAAACCGCAGCAGAAAAGATTGCACGTATATATGATAAGTATAACAGCCAGATCCTATTTGAAAAAGCGACAGCATATAAAACGGAACAGGAGCATTTGAAAAATCTTAAAAAAGCAGAAGAACAAAGAGAACGTGAGTTAGAAGTGTGTCAGACTGCGGTGATAAAAGCTGAGCAGGAAAAAGTACATTTAGATGCTCAAAAAGAGTCCATGGAAAAGGAAAAAGAATCATTAAACAGAAGTGATGCACTGCATTTAAAAATGAAAGAAGCGGAGTTAAAGGAAAGCATTTCTGATAATGAGTCAAAACTTCGTGATAAAGAGAAATTTTTGCAAAGCAAGGAAGAACAATATCAGGATACAGTACGGAAACAAAAAGAGGAAGAAGGTAAGAGGGATGAATGGGAAAAAGAAATTCAGACATCCCTTGAAGAAATGCAGGCAGATGCAGATGAAATGGCATTTGAAGAACATGTTTTTTTCCAGGATGAGTTTGTGAAAAATCTGACGGAAACTTTCCGGTTTGATCTGAATGAAGAACAGTTTCAGCAAACCGAACAGCAGTTAAAAGCAGGATTAGAAATCTTAGGACAAACTGTGGAATTAGAAAAAAGGGCAGATGAACAGTTAAAAGAGAGAGAAGGCAGACAGAGAGAAGCCGATATCTGTCAACGGAAAGTGCAGGAAGCAGAAGAAGTCCTATTTACGAAAGAAAGCGAATGGAAAGAGGAACTGTATCGCTGGAACAGCAATAACAGTTTTTTGAAATTTGACGGAGAAGAACTTAGAAAATTAGCATCTTATGCAGATGGATATGGAGAACAATCAGATTTTAGTATTGTCAGACAGCAGGCTGCGGATGTATGGCTTGTAAAGAGAACTGTTATCGAATCACACCTTGCAGATAAAAGGAAAGAAGAAACGGAATGGAAACAGAGATTAGAAGAAAAAAAGACAGAACTTTCAGATTGGGAAAATAAAAAAGAAGTAGAACCGTTCCGGAGTGAGGCAGTGATCAAAAACAGAAAGCGGTTAGATGCATTACATATTCCATATCAGGAATTTTATAAAATGTTAGAATTTCAGGAAGAAATGGATGAAACAGAATGTGACCGTTTAGAAGAAACATTGCTTTCAATGGGAATTTTAGATGCACTGGTAGTAGATGAACAATACAAAGATCAGCTTCTTGCGTTAGAAGACGGCTGTGAAGACCGGTATCTGTTTGCCGCAGAGCATCAGGATGGGACCAGCCTTTTAGATATCTTAGAATTAAATGAAAATGTAAATGATATTTTTACGAATGGAAGGATCACACGTATTTTACAGAGTATTGCATATGGCGGAGAAGGCATGTTGTCTGTTTCTAAAAATGGAACATATCAGATGGGTGTGCTGAAAGGAACAATTACAGGAACATATAAGGCAGGATTTATCGGAACAAAAGCAAGAGAAAAGAACAGACAGTTACAGATACAGGAATGTCATAATGTCATAGAAGAATGCGAAAGAGCATTAGAAGAACTAGCAGCTGAAATACAAAAGTGTGAAGAAGAACAGAGGATCTTAGAGCAGGAATATCACAAGCTGCCGGGTGATGATGATTTAAAAGAGGCTTATTTTGTTTTATCAGAACAGGAACGGGAACTTGTGCTGTTCAAAAAAGAACTTTTAAAATTAGAAGAACAGTTAAAAATAATAACAATGGAATTGCAGGAAAAGAAAAAAGAGGCCGTAAAGATTGCAGAAAAACGCTATCTTTCCTGTAATTATGAAGTGTTTCAAAGAGCATATGAGGCAGCGGTTGATTACAGACAGTATCTGGTCGGTTTAAAATCATTGCACAGGCTTTTTTTATCAAGTGTGGAAAGGATCAACGACCTGAAAGAGTATGAAGAAGAGTTAGACAATGATTTAGAACAGATCCGATATGATATCAGAAATATCAGCAGAGAACTTGAAAAGTGTATGGCAGAGTATCAATCTGTCACAGAGCAGTTAAAGCTTACGGATTATGAACAGATCAAAGAACGGTTAGATGCATGTATTCTCTCTGGCTGAGAGAATATCCGAACCGTCTTCAGGACTGTGTAATGGTTAAAACAAAGAATGAAGAACGCATCCATCTGTTAGAGGAGCAGAAAAAGACAACAATAGAAGAGATAGCTGCAAGTGGAGAGAAAAGCCGATATCTTTTGAAAATATATGAGTCAGAAAAAGAACTTGGATATGTTATGTTTCCTGATGAGAGAGAGAAGGATGCGGCAAATGTTGCAGAGTATCTTAGTGATCTCGTAAAAGATGCAAAAAAAGAAGACACCATCCGGGATTTAAACAGGATCTATTTTGAAAATCGTGGATTTCTGAATGATTATCAGTTGATGCAGAATGAACTATTTGCAGAACTGGATGGAGAAGCACCAAATGGATGTATACAGGCGAAACGTCTGGATATTTCTGCACGTTATCAGGGAGTCCGTATACCATTTGTGATGCTGCTCTCACATTTAGATGAAGATATTAAAGAATTGATGGGTCTGATCAAAGACGGTGACAGGGAACTGTTTGAGGATATACTGGCGAATACAGTCAGTAGAAAGATACGAAGTAAGATCAACAATTCGAATGCATGGGTAGAAAAGATGAATACCCTGATGAGTTCTATGAATACTTCCAGCGGTCTGCGTTTAAGCCTGCGTTGGAGAAGCCGGGTGGCAGAAAAAGAAGATCAGTTAGATACAAAAGAGCTGGTGGAGCTTCTGAAAAAAGATTATCGCCTGATGGGAGAAGCAGAAGCAGCAAAACTTTCTGCACATTTCCGTTCGAAAGTAGAGGAAGCGAGGCAGCATGCGAAGGACAGCGGAGGGATGATGTCATTTTATCAGGTGATGAAAGATACTTTAGACTATCGGAAATGGTTTGAATTCCAGTTGTTTTCACAAAAGAGTGGAGAGCGCATCAAGGAATTGACAAATAGCGTATTTGGAACATTCAGCGGTGGAGAAAAGGCAATGTCTATGTATGTGCCGTTATTTTCTGCTGTTGTTGCAAAGTATCAGGGAGGTTTTTTAGATGCTCCGCGCCTGATCTCGCTGGATGAGGCATTCGCAGGCGTTGACAGCCGTAATATCCGTGACATGTTCCGGTTAATGTGTGAGTTTGAATTTGATTTTATTATGAACTCACAGGTTCTCTGGGGCGATTGCGACACTTTAGATGCCCTGGCGATCTATCAGTTGATCCGTCCGCAGAATGCAAAATTTGTAACAGTAATGTCTTATATATGGAATGGAAAGAAAAAACAGATGCTGGATAATGAGGCAGAGGTTGAAAGTCATGGAAGAAAACTTAACTGGGAAAATGGAAGCTGAATGTGCAGCATATTTTAAGCAATATGCAGTGTTTGAAAAGATTTTAAAGGGTTTTAAAAATAAATATATTTCATTTGGAAAATTTGCCGGGACATTAAAACTTAAGGACATACCGGTAAAAGATGTTGAGGTCTTAGAAGGTTTCTTTGGACAGAATTTTCATGGGCAGAAAAGTATTTCCATATCAGCTGTAAAATTTGAAAAAGCATTAAATAACAGCCGCTTTCAGGGGATAGATATGCTGCGGCTGTTAGAAATCTATTTTGGTGAGAAGATAAGGGCAAGAAAAGATGTAAGGGAAGAAAAAGAAAATACAAAAAGAAAAATTTTTCAAGAGGCTCTTAATGATTATGAAGAAACAGAAATGGAAGCTGTATTAGAAGATCTTACACAAATAATATGGGGAAAACGGACGAGTGACTTAGCAGAGTGGAAAAGACAGCTGTATCTTGCAGCAGATATTTATCAGGCGCTGCCTGTTAAAAAAGGGGAATATCTTTACCTTGCTGTTTTTGCTGCAGCGCTTACCGGAAATCCACATGCATTTGACAGAGGAGAAGCAGATGGGGATCTTTTATATAAGGTAGTACAGTATTATGCAGGAAAAAGAGGAAAATTACATTCTGATCAACAGATCTTTCCGGCATTTACAAGAAAAAACTATTATCTGAGTGCGGGAATTATGGTGGATGATGTTTCAAACTCTGTTATGGTATATGGTATACAGGCAGTTTTACAAAATGGAAAATTACATCCCGGTGTGCAGGGATTTTATGAAAATCGGGAGATGATGCAGATCCCATTGTCAGTGATCATGCAATGGAAAAAAGTAATTTGTCCCGGAAATGTGATGTACGTTGTGGAAAATCCTTCCGTTTTTGCCATGTTATGCAGACAAGAAGACATTGCGGTTATGTGTGTCAATGGACAGCCGAGAATGGCAGCATTGAAAGTTTTGGAATTATTGGCAGAATCAAATGCAAAAGTATATTATGGAGGTGATTTTGATCCGGAAGGTATTCTGATCGCCCAAAAGATAGCAATGTTTTACAAGGGTGAGTGTGAATTCTGGCACATGGATCCTGAGGATTATATGAAATGTTGTTCAGATACACAGATTTCCGGGAAAAGGTTAAAAAGTTTAGAAAAAATCACGGATCACAGACTTCTTCCGGCAGCCGTATGTATCCGCATGGAAAAACGGGCAGGATATCAGGAAAGATTACTGATTGCAGAACGTTGACATACGTAATTTTTGAAAAATGTTACTGTCCACACCTGACAGTGTGACCAGCAACGATTACAGCCCATTTAAAATGCCTCTGCGAGGCAGGGGCTGTAATCACACAATAATTAACACTATGGCGCATAGCTTGACAGCGCAGTGTCAAGCTTGCGACAGAACAGTAACGAAAAATAAATGATTGTCAACCATATCAAAAAAAGAGGTTGACAATCAAAACGTATCTATGCTATATTTTCTTTCGGACGATCATGAGTCTGAGATGTACTCCGTAATCTTCTGAAAATAGATTTCATCGGCTGGATTTCCAATATACGGCTTTCGTTTCCTGGTTGTATATCAAAAATCAATTTTGAAACACTTTGTTTGGAAGCTTTTAAGAGTACATGAAAAAAGAAAAGGGGAGGCATACGATATGTCAACAGCAGCAACACCGGAAATCACAAGAAATAAAACACGGGATATGGTCTATATTGCGATTTTTGCAGTTCTGATCGCAATTTGTTCATGGATCTCCATTCCAACAACAGTACCATTTACTTTACAGACATTTGCAGTCTTTTTAGCAGTTGGAGTATTAGGTGGAAAAAGAGGAACACTTTCCATCCTGATCTATTTGTTATTAGGTGCGATCGGAGTACCTGTTTTTGCAGGATTTACAGGCGGGATCGGAATCGTGCTCGGAACCACAGGAGGATATATCATCGGATTTTTATTTTCCGGTCTTATCATGTGGGCAATGGAACAGTTATTAGGTAAAAAAACATGGGTGTTAGCACTTTCCATGGTACTTGGATTATTAGTCTGCTACGCATTCGGAACCGCATGGTTCATGGTAGTATATGCAAAACAGGCAGGAGCTGTAGGGCTTTTAACAGCACTCGGCTGGTGCGTATTCCCATTTATCATACCGGATATCATCAAGATTGTATTAGCACTGGTGATCTGTAAAAGATTAGCCGGCATTATAAAGGCTGACTAAGCATGGATAAACAAGAATATCAGTATCGGATCAGGGCACATCATGGTATGTGCCTTGCATTTTTTAAAGGAAATGGTTATAGCAGTGGTTTTACAAAGCATATGGGTAATGTGAAATATGCTTTAGAGGAAAATCCGATGATTAAGGTTTTAGCAGATGAAGATGATATCTGTAAGGAGTGTCCGAATAAAGATATGAGCTGCGTTGCAGATGGAAAAGCTGCGGCATATGACAGGGAAGTGCTTTTAAGATGTCATATACAGCCTGGAGAAGTCATGCCATATTCAGAGTTTGCAAAGAAAGTATATGATTGTATATTATCTATAGGGACCAGGGAAGAAATTTGTGGAAACTGTAGGTGGAATGAACTGTGTCACTTTTAAAGTGGTGCAGTTTTTTCGTACGAAGAAATATCTTGCATACCCCTTCTATTACAAGTATAATAAAGGATAGGCAACAAATTCAAACCTAAGAGAATACGGTTAAGGAGAAGTAACGGTATGGCTGAACAGGAAAAGGAAGAGTTTGCATTTATCAAAGAAAAGATCAAAGAAAAGCCAGTGAATAAAAAGCGTTTGTTTAAGCACGGAATGTATACGGTGGGGTTTGCAGTGATATTCGGAGTAGTATCCTGCTTCGTATTTACGTGCCTGCGCCCGGTCATGGAGAACTGGCTGCATCCGAAGGCAGACTCAACGATCACGATCCCGGGGGATGAATGGTCAACAGAAGCAGAAACAGAGGAAAAGAAAGAACCGGCAGAGGAAACAGAACAGGCACCTGTTTTGGCAGAGGCACCACAGGCATCCGATACAGTAAGAAAACAGGAATTAGAATTATCGGATTATCAGATGCTCCAGAATAAAATCTATGCGATCGGAAAAGAAGCAAACCGCTCAGTTGTCACAGTGACAGGGGTAGTCAGTGATACAGACTGGTATAATAATGCATATGAAAGTGAAGGCCGGGCAGCAGGGATCATTATAGGTGATAATGGAAACGAACTGCTGATCTTAACAGAGCATAAAGTAGTAAAAGATGCCGGGATGATCAACGTAACTTTTATTGATGATGTGACAGTACAGGCATCTTTAAAAAAATATGACGGAAATACCGGAATCGCAATTCTTGCAATAGATCTAAAACAGTTAGAAGAAAACACCAAAAATAGCATTTCTTATGCAGTATTAGGAAGTTCATTGTCTGTTGCACAGGGAAATATTGCGATTGCGATTGGAAGTCCATTAGGTACGAATTATTCGATCGGCACAGGAAATATTACTTCTGTCGGAAATGTGATCCATACGGCAGATGCTACATATACCGTATTTACGACAGATATTGTGGGAAGCAGCAGCAGCAGCGGAGTACTTTTGAACCTGAACGGAGAAGTTGTCGGACTGGTTATGCAGGGGTACAGTAATGATGGGGCAGATAATACACTGACAGCAATCTCGATCTCAGAGTTAAAGCAGATCATAGAAATGTTATCAAATGGAAAAGATATTCCTTATTTTGGATTAAAAGTAGTAACAGTAACAGATAAGATCGCAAATGACTATGACATTCCAAAAGGTGTTTATATCAAAGAAGTGATGATGGATTCACCGGCATGGGAAACAGGTCTGCAGAATGGTGATGTTATTGTCGGGATGGATGGAGAAGAGATTACTTCCGTAGAGGCATATCAGTCCAAATTATTGTCCTTAGAGCCGGGAAGTACGATCGAAGTAGCAGTAAAACGGCAGGGAATGAACGATTATCTTGGTGTAACCTGTAACGTAACCGTAGGAAAACTTCAATAATGGGGAAAGTAGTTACAGTCCGCAGCTGTGAACTGTAACTAAAAATACGGTCAAAAATGCAGTAAAGACAGAAAAAGGAGCAGCAGAATGAAGTATATTGAAACATTTCGTGAGGGAGAGCGCATCAGCGAGATTTTTCTTTGCAAACATAAACAATCAGCAGTCACGAAAAATGGCAAACCATATGAAACAGTGATCTTACAGGATAAAACAGGAACGCTGGATGCTAAGATCTGGGAACCGGATTCTTCAGGAATCGAAGATTTTGATGCATTAGAGTACATCCTTGTCATGGGCGATGTTACCAGTTTTCAGGGAGCATTGCAATTAAATGTGAAACGTGTCCGCAAAGCACAGGAAGGTGAGTATGATCCAAAAGACTATCTTCCGGTCAGCAGTCGTGATGTCGATGAAATGTATGAAGAATTAAAAGGATATATCTCCGGCATTACCAATCCATATCTGCAAAAACTTTTAGCAGGATTTTTCTTAGAAGATGAAGAATTTATCAGCCGGTTCAAATTTCATTCAGCCGCAAAAAGTGTACATCATGGATTTGTAGGAGGATTGTTAGAGCATACCTTAGGCGTTACAAAACTTTGCGATGCATTTTCAAAACAGTACCCGATCTTAAACCGTGATCTTTTACTGACAGCTGCTATGTTCCACGATATCGGAAAACTAGAAGAATTATCTGCGTTTCCGGAAAATGATTATACCGATGAGGGACAGCTGTTAGGTCATATCATGATAGGAGCAGAGTGGGTGTCAGAGCATATGCGTCTGATTCCGGATTTTCCAAGAAAATTAGGAAATGAGTTAAAGCACTGCATTTTGGCACATCATGGAGAATTAGAGTATGGTTCTCCGAAAAAGCCGGCATTGATCGAAGCAGTTGCGCTTAATTTTGCAGATAATGTAGATGCAAAAATGGAAACATTAAAAGAAGCATTTGCAAATGTACCGGATGGCAATACAGAATGGTTAGGATATAATAGGCTTTTAGAATCAAACATCCGCAAAACAAGTAAATAGGAGCAGTTATGCAGAAGAATGATTTTATAGAATTAGTCATTGAAGATATTAGTACGGAAGGAGCAGGGATCGGTAAATATGATGGAATGACATTTTTTGTAAAAGATGCCATTATTGGAGATCGGATCCTTGCTAAGATCATAAAATTAAAAAAGACATACGGCTATGCACGTTTGATAGAAATTAAGGAGGCTTCCCCCTATCGGGTGGAGCCCCGTTGTATTTATGCACGTTCCTGTGGCGGCTGCCAGATCCAGGAAATGGACTATCAGAGCCAGTTGGAATTTAAGCAGCGGAAAGTACGGGGAAATCTGATCCGTTTGGGCGGTTTTAAGGAATCAGAGATCGATCAGGTGATGGAACCGATCGTAGGCATGGACTATCCATTTGGCTACCGGAACAAAGCACAGTTTCCGGTAGGGGTAAATGCAAAAGGTGAAATTGTCACCGGATTTTATGCAGGAAGAACCCATACGATCATTGCAAATACAAATTGTGCACTAGGAGCAGCAGTTAATGAGAAAATTTTGCAGAATGTACTTACATATATGAAAGAAACAAATACATCTGCGTATGATGAAAAAACAGGAAAAGGACTTGTACGTCACATTCTGATCCGATATGGTTTTGATTCCAAAGAGATCATGGTCTGTCTTATCATCAATGGAAGAAAGCTGCCATCAGCAGATGTTCTTGTTGGAAAATTGTGTACAATTGATGGAATGAAGAGTATTTCCATCAATTGTAATCAGGAAAAAACAAATGTGATTTTAGGAAATGAAACTACAACCATCTGGGGAGAGCCGACGATCACAGATACTTTGTATCTGCGTGATACAGAAGATTTTAGTCGTTTGAAAGAACATACCAGTTACCAGATCTCACCACAGTCTTTTTATCAGGTCAATCCGGTGCAGACAGAAAAATTGTATTCACTTGCACTTGCGTATGCAGGTTTGACAGGAAAGGAAACCGTCTGGGATCTCTATTGCGGGATAGGAACCATTTCGTTGTTCCTTGCCCGTCATGCAAAACAGGTATATGGAGTCGAGATCATTCCACAGGCGATTGAAGATGCCAGGAAAAATGCCAGATTAAATCATATTTCCAATACGGAATTTTTTGTCGGAAAAGCCGAAGAAGTCTTACCGGCTTTCTATGAAAAAGAAAAGACTGCATCCGATGTAAATGCAGATATGTGCCATCCGGATGTGATCGTTGTTGATCCACCACGAAAAGGCTGTGATGAAAAATGCCTTGCCACGATGCTAAAGATGCAGCCGGAGAGGATCGTGTATGTAAGCTGTGATTCGGCGACCTTAGCCAGAGATCTCAAGGTGCTGTGTGCCGGTGGGTATGAAGTGAAGAGAGTGCGGGCGGTGGATCAGTTTGGGATGACGGTGCATGTGGAGTCGGTAGTTCTGATGCAGTATTGTGGAAAATAAGAAAAATAGGCATGTTAGACCACAAGATGTTGTGGTTTGAGGGCAAAAATTGGAGCAAAAAAT
>QWCY01010462.1_pt1 | contig 11978 bp, 10 predicted proteins | sample 1972631 | NCBI WGS metagenome assembly QWCY01 (sample SAMN09866696, study PRJNA288562) | Human gut metagenome isolate pre1_stool, whole genome shotgun sequencing... | isolation source: gut | host: Homo sapiens | place: USA: California
ACCAACTTCGTCGCCAACCCTGTCAGCTCTCTGATGAGCGGCAACTACATCGGCATCCTGTTCTGGGCCTGCATGTTCGGCCTTGCCATGAAGAACATCGGCTCTGACACCACCAAGAAGTTCCTCGCCGACACTGCCGACGCTGTGTCGCAGGTGGTGCGCTGGATCATCAATCTGGCTCCCTTCGGCATCATGGGTCTGGTGTACACCAACGTGGCCGGTAACGGTCTGGCCATCTTCACCCAGTACGGCAAGCTGCTGGCCCTGCTGGTGGGTACCATGCTCTTCATGGCGTTCATCGTTTCGCCCTTTATCATGTTCATCTATCTGCGCTGCAACCCGTATCCGCTGGTGTTCCGCTGCCTGAAGGAGTCCGGCCTGACCGCTTTCTTCACCCGCAGCTCTGCGGCCAACATCCCCGTCAACATGGCCCTGTGCGAGAAGCTGGGCCTCGATAAGGATATGTATTCCGTCTCCATCCCTCTGGGCGCTACCATCAATATGGATGGTGCGGCCATCACCATCACCATCATGACGCTGGCTGCGGCCAACACGCTGGGCATCCCCGTGACCCTGCCTGCCGCCATCGTCCTGAGCGCTATGTCCGCTTTGGGTGCCTGCGGCGCTTCCGGCGTGGCCGGCGGCTCTCTGCTGCTCATCCCCATGGCCTGCTCCCTGTTTGGCATCTCCAACGATGTGGCCATGCAGATGGTCGGTGTCGGCTTCATCATCGGCGTGATCCAGGACTCTGTGGAGACTGCGCTGAACTCCGCCGGCGACGCCGAGTATCATCAGTGGCTCAAGCAGGGCAAGCCCCTGCCGGCTTTTCTCCGCAAGTAATATGCAAAACAAAATGGCTGGGGCCGCGAGGCCCCAGCCATTTTTCATGTGCGGAATTTGAAGTTCTTGAGGATATTGTTCAGGCTGCGCTCGATGTGCTTTGCCATTTCCTTCTGGGCGGTCTTGGCATCCTGCTTCTGGATGGCCTTGAGGATGTCGATATGCTCCTGAGTGGATTTGATATAATGGTCCAGCTTCGGGGAGGCAATGCCCACGCTGGGGCCGTTCCAGAGACTGGACAGGAATTTGTAGAGCCGCTCGTTGTCTGCCGCTGTCCAGATGGCGGAGTGGACGGCAAGGTTCAGCTCTTCGTATTCCTCCGTTGAAACGCTGTCCATATGGCTTTGCAGAGCTTCCAGCTTTTTGATGTAGTCGGCGGCGTCCGGCATCCCCCGCTGGGCGGCGCGCTTTGCAGCCTCCGATTCCAGCAGGATGCGCATTTCGTAATGGTCGGTGATGTATTTCTCGTCGATGGTCTTGACGATGGCGCCCCGGTTCATCCGCAGCTCGATGAGGCCCTCGGCCTCCAGAGTCTGGAATGCTTCCCGCACCGGCGTGCGGCTGACGCCCAGCCGCTCGGCAGTCTCGGTCAGGCTCAGTTCATCGCCGCTCTTGTACTCGCCGGAAAAGAGCGCTTTTCGCAGGATGGCGGTGATCTGTACCCGAACAGGCATGGCTTTTTTTAAGCTGTCCATAGTGTGGTGTGCCTCCATAGGATCTGAAATCCCGGCTTTTCCGGACGGAAAGACCGGGATATTATTATTTTTCTATTTAAGAATATCATTTCCGAAATATCGTGTCAAACATTTTAGAAACGGAATATCGTATACGATATTCGTCGTTCTCCACAAAAAAGATGTCTGAAATTTAGAGATAGCGGAGAATGCGGCCCTTCCCTCTTGAAAACAGCGTTGAAACGTGGTACTGTAGAGCCACCGAAAAGAAATTGTATACGATATTCAAAATTCAAAAAAGAGAACGGGAGGATTCCACCATGCACGCCATCGAAAAAATCCTGGCCAAGAACAGCGGCAGAGCCGAGGTCCACACCGGCGAGATCGTGACCGCCAAGGTCGATTTTGCCGAGATCAACGACCTCTATCTCCAGACGGTCTATTCCTTCTACGAGATGGGCGGCGAGAAGGTCTGGAACCGGGAGCGGGCGGCTTTCGTCTTTGACCACTACGCCCCCTGCCCCGACATCAAGAGCGCAGCAAACCACAAGGAGATGCGCGAGTTCGCCAAGAAGAACGACCTGCGCTTCCACTTTGACACCAACTGCGGCGTCTGCCATCAGGTCATGCCGGAAGCCGGCGTCATCTACCCGGGCATGATCGTGGTCGCCACCGACAGCCACACCACCACCCACGGTGCTTTCGGCGCGATGGGTACCGGCTGCGGCGCCACCGATATGGCCACCATCCTGATGACCGGCGAGCTGTGGTTCCGTGTGCCGGAGATCATCGAAGTCCGTCTGGACGGCGAGGCGCAGAAGGGCGTCTACCCCAAGGACGTCATCCTCGAAGTTCTGGGCCGCATCCGTGCTGACGGTGCTGTGTATAAGGCCATCGACTTCACCGGCAGCTACGTCGAGAAGCTGAACGTCGCAGGCCGCATGACCATCTGCAATATGGCGGTCGAGATGGGCGCCAAGACCGCCTATATGCAGCCCAACGCCGATGTGCTGAACTACGTGGATAAGCGTGCTGTCCGCCCCTACGAGGTGCAGTTCACCGACCCCGATTTCCAGTACGAAGAGAGCTATGTGTTCGATGTCTCCAAGATCGAGCCGAACCTTGCCTGCCCCAGCAGCGTCGAGAATGTCCATCCCCTGTCCGAGGTGGTGGCAAACGGCCCCATCAAGCTGAATCAGGGCTACATCGGCAGCTGCACCGGCGGCCGCGTGGAAGACATCGCCATCGCTGCCAAGATCCTGAAGGGCAGACACATCCCCGAGTATACCCGTCTGATCGTCGTTCCCGCTTCCAACGAGGTCATGCAGGAGTGCATGAAGGCCGGCTACATTCAGGATCTGATGAATGCCGGTGCTACCATCACCACCCCCGGCTGCGGTGCCTGCCTCGGCGCACATGAGGGCATCCTCGCTCCGGGTGAGGTCTGCATCACCAGCACCAACCGCAACTTCCCGGGCCGCATGGGCTCCACCGAGGCTCTGATGTACCTTGCCAGCCCGGCCACCGTTGCCGCCAGCATGGTGAACGGCTGCATCACCGACCCCAGAGAGTTTCTGTGAGATTTGAAAAAGGAGGAACATTCTTATGAACAGTGAGATCACTGGAAAGATCATCGTCGTGGGCGACAACATCGACACCGACCAGATCTACCCCGGCTGCTATCTGGCCCTGACCGACCCGAAGGAGATCGGCAGCCACTGCCTGAGCGGCGTGGACGAGAACATCGCCGCCAACTTCCCGCAGGGCGGCATTGTGGTGGCAGGCCGCAACTTCGGCTGCGGCTCGTCCCGTGAGCACGCCCCCATCGCCCTTCTGAACATGGGCGCAAAGGCGGTCATCGCCGATTCCTTCGCCCGCATCTTCTTCCGCAATGCGGTCAATCTGGGCCTTGTTCCGGTCATCTGCAAGGGCATCAGCAAAAAGGTAAAAGAAGGTCAGACCCTGACCCTCGACTTCGTCAAGGGCGTCGTCACCGTGCAGGAGACCGGCGAGAGCTACCCCTGCGAGGCACTGGGCGAACAGGCTATGAAGATCCTTGCCGCAGGCGGCATCAAGCCTCTGATGCGCGCCCGCTTCGCAAAAGAAAAAGCAGAACAAAAAGCAGAGTAATGTGACGCGTGGAAAAATCTGGAGAAAAGAGTTAGAAGAGTTATAAGAAGTGTAAATTGAAGAGAAAGATACGGGGGCAGTTCGTGAGGAACGGCTCCCGGGAGGAAAAATTATGCCAATGGAACTTGTTTTTGTGATCGGAATGGCGGTCCTTCTGATCCTGTGTATCAAAGTCAAGGCAAATGCATTCATCTCTCTGCTGGCGACGGCGCTGGTCATGGGTATGCTCAGCGGCATGAGCGGCGCGGACACCGTCAGCGCCATCACCAGCGGCTTTTCCGGCACGGTCAAAAGCATCGGCATCGTCATTATTTTTGGCATCATGCTGGGCAACTATCTGGACGCGGCCAAAGGCACGAACCGGATGGCCTATGATGCGGTGAAACTGGTCGGCCAGAAGCGTGCAGGCCTGGCAATGGCCATCACCGGCTATATCGTTTCCATCCCCGTCTTTTCGGACGCGGCGTTCGTCATCCTGACCCCGCTGGTCAAGGCTATCCACAAGAAAACGAAGATCCCCCTTGCCATTCTGGCCGTCAGCCTCTCTGCCGGTCTGCTGTCCACCCACGTCTTCGTGCCTCCCACGCCCGGCCCTCTGGCCGCAGCGGGCCTTCTGGGCATCGACATTGGCCGTGCCATCCTCTACGGCGCATTCGGCGCAGTGTTCATGACGGCCGCAGGCTGGATCTTCGCGGAGCTCTACTTCCGTAATAAGCCCGAAAGCTACTATACATTCCGGGACGAAGAAGCGCAGAAAGAGGACGAGGCTACCCCGTCCATCGACGATGACAAGGACCTGCCCGGCACCTTTGCCAGCCTGATGCCCCTTGTCGTGCCTATCGTGCTCATCCTGCTCAACACCACCTGCGGCATGATCCTGCCTGAGGATTCCCCCATCCTGTCCATCGTCTCCTTCGTTGGTGATTCCAACATCGCTCTGGCCATCGGCGCAGTCCTGTCCATCATCACCCTGGGCAAGCGTCTGGGTGGCAAAGCCATCATCGACATCATGGATAAGACTCTGAAGGACGCCGGCCCCATCGTGTTCATCACCGCAGCGGGCGGCGCACTGGGCCAGGTACTTAAAGTTTCCGGCGCAGGCGACAGTCTGGCACAGATGGTGCTGAACACCGGTCTGCCCTTCATCCTCATTCCCTTTGTCATCTCCGGCCTGCTGAAAGTCGTGCAGGGCTCCGGCACGGTCGCAGTGACGACGGCGGCAACGCTCTGCGCTCCCATTGCAGCCAGCCTCGGCCTCGACCCCATCCTGATCTTCCTGGCTTCCGGTGCGGGTGCCCGTCTGTGCTGCCACGTCAACGACAGCTATTTCTGGGTCTACACCAACTGCATGGGCTTTGATATGAAGACGGGCCTCAAGACCCTGTCCATCAGCAATCTGTCTATGTCGCTGGGCGGCTTGCTTGCCACCTTTATCTGCAGCCTGTGGCTGTGATAAAAACAACATTCTCCTAAGCCTTTTTCCACGCTCATTTTCTCCAACCAAAAGCAGCTCAGCCAAAAACAGACCGTGCCGCCGAGAGCTAAGCTCCCGGCGGCACGGTCTGGCTGTTTTATAAGGATTTAGTCCATGAGCCTTGCCTTCTGCAGAGCGGTGATGATGAGGGGGATGAGCACCAGCTGTGCGATGATGCCCGGCACAGCGGTGAAGAGCGCGCCGGACAGGAAGGCCGAGAACGGGAAGCTCGAGCCGGACAGGCCCGCCAGCACGAAGCGGACCGCGCCCCAGACGAGGCGGCCAGCCACCATGGCTGCCGCGAGGGTGGCGTAGGTCATGGGCAGGGTGTGCTTCACCCGGCGGTAGAGCCAGCCGGAGACAGCACCGTAAGCTGCCAGCTCAAAAGCCATCGAAATGGCGATGGGGAACATCGGGGGCATCCCGAAGAGCGCCGAGCGGAGCAGCGGGGCCGCAAAGCCCACAGCCAGACCCCACGGCCCGCCCAGCACGAAGCCGCAGAGCAGGATGGGGAAATGCATCGGGCAGAGCATATTGCCTACCTGCGGCAGATGGCCCGTCACCATGGGCAGCACGAAGGCCAGCGCCAGAAAGAGTGCGGCCAGCACGACATTGCGGGCCGGAGAAGAGTTTTTGGTTTTCATCTGTTTCCTCCTGTGACTGCGCCGCAGAAAAACAAAAAAGGGGCCTGCCAGTCGGCTTGCAAGCCAACGGCAGACCCCTTCATGGCGTCTGTTTCAAAAATGCGGCGGCTGAAAATAGTGTAAGGCGGGCTTCGGCCCGCAGGCCCGGCTTCCTGCCGGAAATCGTGAAAATTATAGCAGAGTGCCGCAGGATTTGTCAAGACCGCCCTCGGACAGGCTGCAAATTGACCAAAAAAGAAAGCGTTTGGAGCAGTTTTTGACCGCCTGTGTACATTTTGCTGAAAGAAGCTTGACCTTTTTGCACAGAATAGATAATATAAACTTGAATTATAGCGCAATGGGGCGGCGGGAGCTGTGCCTTGCGCGGCTGTATACTTGCAACTTCTGAGGTTCATACGGGAGGACCATCATGACAAATGCAGAAAAGCTTACCCTTGCCAAGCACGCCTGTCACATCCGCATGGGCGTGATCGAGGGAACTCACAGCGCCAAGTGCGGCCATCCGGGCGGCAGTCTGGACATCGCCGAGGTGCTGTCTTATCTCTACTTCGTGGATATGAACATCGACCCCAAGGAGCCGAAAAAACCGGACCGCGACCGCTTCGTGCTGTCCAAGGGCCATGCAGCTCCGGCACTTTACGCCACGCTGGCCGAGCGCGGGTTCTTCCCGGTGGAAGACCTCAAGACCCTGCGCAAGATCGGCAGCTACCTGCAGGGCCACCCCAACATGAATGAGACTCCGGGCGTGGATATGTCCACCGGCAGTCTGGGTCAGGGCGTGTCTGCCGCCTGCGGCATGGCTCTGGGCGCAAAGCACAGCGGCAAGCCCATCAATGTCTACACCATCCTCGGTGACGGTGAGGTGGAAGAGGGCGAGTGCTGGGAGGCTTTCATGTTTGCCGCCCACTATAAGCTCTCCAACCTCTGCGTCATGCTGGACCGCAACCACCTCCAGATCGACGGCACCACCGAGACGGTCATGAACAGCGCTCCGCTGGAAGAAAAGCTCAAGGCGTTCAACTTCAACGTCCTGACCATCAACGGCCACGACTACGACCAGATCGAGTCCGCCATCAAGGCGTTCCACGCCGAGAACGACAAGCCCACCTGCATCATTCTGGACACCGTCAAGGGTACCGGCGTCTCCTTTATGACCAACTCTGTGGATTGGCACGGCAAAGGCCCCAACGACGAGGAGTACGCTGCGGCCATGCAGGAGCTGAACGCAGCCTACGCCGCGCTGGAACAGGAGGACAAGTAAGATGGCAGATGTAAAAATGATCGCTACCCGCGAGAGCTACGGCAGCATCGCCGAGGCCAACATGATGGGCGTCGCCGCCGGCCTGTCCACCATGGGCTATGTTCCCTTCGTGTCCAGCTTTGCGATGTTCGCTGCGGGCCGTGCCTTTGAGCAGATCCGCAACTCCGTGGCCTACCCCCACCTGAACGTGAAGATCGGCGCTACCCACGGCGGCATCTCCGTCGGTGAGGACGGCGCTTCCCACCAGTGCTGCGAGGACTTCGCCCTCATGCGCAGCCTGCCCGGCATGACCATCATCTGCCCCGCCGACGACGTGGAAGCACGCGCTGCTGTCCGCGCCGCCTACGAGATGCAGGGTCCTGTCTACCTTCGCTTTGGCCGTCTGGCTGTTCCCGTGTTCCACGACGAGGCCAACTATCACTTCGAGATCGGCAAGGGCGAGCAGCTCACCGAGGGCAATGACATCGCCATCGTGGCCACCGGCCTGATGGTCAATGAGGCCCGCAAGGCCGCCGAGACCCTGGCCGCCGAGGGCATCCACGCCCGCGTCATCAACATCCACACCATCAAGCCTCTGGATGAGGACATCATCCTCAAGGCTGCCCGGGAGTGCGGTAAGATCGTCACCGCTGAGGAGCACAACGTCATCGGCGGTCTGGGCGAGGCTGTCTGCTCCCTGCTCAGCGAGAAGCTGCCCACCCCTGTCCGCCGCGTCGGCGTGCAGGACAAGTTCGGCTGCTCCGGCCCCGCATGGGACCTGCTGAAGGAGTATGGTCTGGACGCTGCCACCATCTGCAAGACCGTAAAGGAAATGCTGGGCAAGTAAGCTCTTTCTCTGAAATAACGAACGCCGCTGTGCATTGCACGGCGGCGTTTTTGCATCTCACAGAGCTTTTATCAGCTTTTCCCTCTCGGCGTACACCTCGGCGAAGACTTTGCGCAGGGTGCATATCTCGGGGCGGGGGTCATCCCGCAGGGTCAGCAGGCGGGTGTCCGGGATGGACAGATGCAGCGGGATGTGCCACCCGGCAGGGAAAGCCGGGTAGATCATCGGGCAGAGGAACATCCCCCGCCCGGCCAGAAGCTCGGCGTAGACCGATTCGTAGTTTTCCACCATCCGCCAGACCGGTGTGGAATAGGGCATCCCCGGCTGCTTCCGGGCGAAATCCACCATATCCTGATAGAGGGGCTCGTAAAATATCTGCTGTCCGGCAAGGTCAGAAAGCTCGACGCTGCTTTGGCCGGAGAATGGGTGCTCCGGCGCGGTGATGAGGTAAAACCGGTTGCCGATGATGGTCTCACAGAGTATCTCTGGCGGCAGCGGGCCGAAGGGCAGGTAGAGCGCCGCGTCTGCCTCGGTGCAGAGCATGTGGTGGTAGCTGGAGGGGACAGGCGTGGTGTCCACTTTGAACTCATAGCCCGGCAGCGCGGCGTGGAGCCTCGCCATCAGGATGGGGTAGATGGGGTCCCGCTGCAAAAGCACCGGCGGCAGGCGGAGGGTCAGGGTGTGGTGGGTGCCGAAGCCTTTCAGCGCCGTGCGGGCGTTGAGGATGCCGCGGTAGATGTCTTCCGCATGGGGCAGCAGGGCGCGGCCTGCCTCGGTGAGGGCCACCTGCGTCGTCGTGCGGCGGAACAGCGCGGCGTCCAGCTCCTTTTCGAGGCTGCGTATCTGGTAGCTCAGGGCGGGCTGGGTGCAGTAGAGTTCCCGCGCGGCGGCGGAGAAATTCAGCGTCCGGCTCACAGTGAGAAAGCAGAGAAGCTGGTGCTCGTTCATGACAAAAAACTCCTTTCCGGCGGCGGGACATCCGTACAGCCTCAGTATAGCAGGAAACAGGGCACTTATAAAGCTTTTTTATCAGGATGCTTAAGATTTTTTAATTCCCTTTTACTTCGTTATATTTTATACTATCTCTCGGAAGAACGATTTTCTACCTGAAAACGTCGAAAGAAGAAAGAGTAAGGAGCATTCCAGATGAAAAAGATCTCTCGTAAAGGCTTCCTGAAGGTTGCCGCCGCTGCCGCTATGAGCGGCGTTACCGCCAGCGCACTGGCCGCCTGCAACGCAGGCTCTTCCAGCAGCACTGCCGCCTCCACCGGCGAGGCCATCTACACCCCCGGCACTTATACCGGCACCGCCGCCGGCATCGGTGAGGTGAAGGTCACCATGACCTTCAGCGAGACCGCCATCACCGACGTGGTCATTGACGCCTCCAACGAGACCGAGAGCATCGGCGGCGTGGCGGCCCCCACCCTGAAGGACGCCCTGATGGCTGCTCAGAGCACCGAGATCGACAACATCTCCGGCGCTACCATCACCACCAACGCCGTCAAGAAGGCCGCCGCAAGCTGCATCGAGCAGGCAATGGGCGTCCACACCGCAGGCGGCGACACCGCTGCATCTTCCTCCGATGAGGACTGGCTGGGTACCGAGCCGGAGATCGACGAGAGCAAGGTCGCCAAGACCGTTGACGTGGATGTGGCAGTCGTGGGCTGCGGCATCGCAGGCGTTGCCGCCTGCCGCAGCGTCGCCGAGGACGGCGGTCTGGTGGCTGCTTTCGAGAAGGCCGACGGCCCCCAGTGCCGCAGCGGCGAGTACGCCGTCATCAACGGCAGGGTGCAGGCCAAGTGGGGCCGCGACACCTGGACCCGCGAGCAGATCGACGACATCATCGACTCCCACATGGTGGAGAGCACCTACCGCTGCAAGCGCAGCATCATGAGCAAGTGGGCCCACAACATCGGCGACGCCTTCGACTGGTGGGTGGAGGCAAACCCCGACCTGTACTACGCCGAGACCACCCGCAGCGCTATCCCCGACGAGAGCGCGGACAACTTCATCATCCCCATCTTCTACCCGCTGCCCGAGTACTACGACTGGAAGCAGGAGCGTTTCCCCTGCTACCCCACTTCCGTCGAGTTCAAGCCCGACCAGCACGTCACCGTCGAGGCCAATATGCAGAAAGCCATCGACACCGGCAATGTCCAGACCTTCTACGGCTGCTTCGTCGAGAAGCTCATCATGGAGGATGGCCGCTGCGTGGGCCTCTACGCCCGCGATGCCGCCACCGGCGAGTACATCAAGTGCAACGCCTCCAAGGGCGTCATCCTCTCCACTGGCGACTACTCCCAGAACACCAAGATGCTCAAGCACTTCTGCCCTGAGGTCATCGAGAACAACATCCAGTGCCTGTTCACCAATGTGGATGTGGAGGGCAACTTCACCAACCAGGGCGACGGCATCCAGCTGGGTATGTGGGCCGGCGCTCAGGTGCAGCAGAGCCACGCCCCGATGATCCACCACATGGGCGGCGGCGCCGACCTCGCCGGCGTGGGCGTCATGGGCAATGCAGGCTTCCTGAACCTCGACCTCAACGGCAAGCGCTTCATGAACGAGGACCTGCCCGGCCAGCAGCTGGAAAACCAGATCGAGCTGCAGAAGAACCGCGAGAGCTGGCAGATCTTCGACTCCGAAGGCCCCAAGAACAACACTACCTACCGCAACTACAAGAGCCCCTATCAGCTGGAAGCTGCTGTGGCCGATGGCCGCGCTGTGAAGGCCGACACGCTGGAAGAGCTGGTGGCAAAGATCTACCCGGACGATACTGCCGCCCAGCAGACCGCTCTGGACTCCATCCAGCGCTACAACGAGCTGGCCAAGGTCGGTTACGATGAGGACTTCCACAAGCCCGCTTCCCGTATGTGGGCAGTCGAGAACGGCCCCTTCTACGCCGACAAGTTCACCACTGCTCTGCTGCTGGTCTGCATCGGAGGCCTCGAGAGCGACAAGGACTGCCACACCTTCGACGCCGACCGCAATGTCATCCCCGGCCTGTACGTCGCCGGCAACATCCAGGGCAACCGCTTTGCCACCGAGTACCCCATCGGCCTGAAGGGCGTCAGCCACTCCATGGCCATGTACTACGGCTACGTCGCCGGCAAGAACGCCCTGAAGGACATCTGAGCCTGAAATCGCAAAATAATTTCCAGAGCCCGGAGCAGAAAATGCCTGCCCCGGGCTTTTTATGTGACTTGCTCACGGAAAAACGCCGGAGTTTGGGGTATACTGTCCCTGTCAGATGAAAAAACGCTCTTTATGGAGGAAAACGATATGGCAGTCATCACCATCACGAAAGAAAACTTTGAGGCCGAGGTGCTGAAGAGCGCTCAGCCCGTCCTGCTCGATTTCTGGGCCAGCTGGTGCGGCCCCTGCCGGATGCTGAGCCCCGTCGTGGACGAGGTGGCCGAGGAGCGCACCGACGTCAAGGTGGGCAAGGTCAATGTGGACGAGCAGCCCGAGCTGGCCGCCGAGTTCGGCGTCATGAGCATCCCCGCCCTGCTGCTGTTCGAGAACGGTAAGCTGGTTCGTCAGGCCGTCGGCGCACGTCCCAAGAGCGGCGTGCTGGAACTGCTGGGCTGAGGATAAAACGGCGAGGAGCCGCTGCACGGAAAACGCTGTGCGGCGGCTCCTTTTTTGCGCTCCCATCATCTCAAAGCGGGCTTTCGTGAAATCATTTCGCCTTTCTGTACAAACGCACAGAAAAATCGTATCATAAAAATGAAAACATGGTCACTTTCACACTTTACAACTTTATCATAAGACAAAAGCGCCCGGGAAAAGGCGGGGCGCAGGGGCCGGGGCGGGCAAAAAGGAAGACTTCCTCGAGCTGTTCCATCATAAAGGCATCGACGCGGGCCTTGCGGCGGGCATCTTTCACCAGAAGCTGCTCACCATCCGGGAGCTAAAGGAATACTTAAACGAAAATGGCGTGGAAATGCGGCTCTGAGCCCTTGCGTTTGCCCGCCGAATACGCTAAACTATAGCTGTCCCCCTGCGGGGGAGGAGAAACATTATGGACCTGAAATTTGACGAAAAGGGCCTCATCCCTGCCATCGTGCAGGACCACTACACCAAAGAGGTGCTGACCCTCGCCTACATGAACGCCGAGACGCTGGCG
>QWCY01005492.1_pt1 | contig 11961 bp, 7 predicted proteins | sample 1972631 | NCBI WGS metagenome assembly QWCY01 (sample SAMN09866696, study PRJNA288562) | Human gut metagenome isolate pre1_stool, whole genome shotgun sequencing... | isolation source: gut | host: Homo sapiens | place: USA: California
AAAAACACCGCCTATGTCCTGTTAGGCGGTGCATTGTGTAAGGCTTGGCAGCTCATTTTCAGTTGTTTTTCTCTGTGTGCCCTTGTCAAGCGATGTTTCAGAAAGCAATACATAAGCCCGTTCCAGCAGAATATCCTGCATAAGAAATAAATCCCCACCGTCCTTTGCTTCTTCCAGAATAAAAAGTATCCCGTTTTCCAATCGCAGCGGATCAGCAGGCAAAAAATTGATATTTCTCGCAATCTGGTCTACGGTTTTAAAGCCAAAACCGGAAATCTCGCAAAGCAGATATGGTGAATGCTGTATCACATCTACCGAGCGGCTCCCGAAATGCTCCTGTATTTTCTTTGCTTTATTCAGCGTTACGCCATAGACTCCCAGAAACGTCATAATCTCCTGCATACTTTTACTGCCTGCATAGGAATCCAGAATCTGTTCCAAACGCTTTTCGGAAATACGCTTTATCTCCAGAAGACGCTTGGGTTCCTTCTCAATTACATCCAGTGTATCTGTCCCAAACCTTGCTACAATTAAATCCGCCGTTGCTTTCCCAATGCCCTTGATTAAACCAGAGGAAAGATATGCTGCAATACCGCTTTTTGTTTTTGGTAATACCTCGGTATAGCTGTCTACATGAAATTGCAGACCATATCTGCTGTTCTCCCATGCACCTGTTAAGGCAAGCATACTATTACGGATTGCAGGCAGATAATACCCGATTACAGAAAAATGGATTTTGTGATCTCTGCCATACCCAAGCTCTTTCGGTATCCCGGTGTCTTCGCTGGTCATTCTAAAGATACAAAATCCATTCTTTTCATTCTGATATATGGTTTTCTCATAAAGTGCAAGTAAGGTTATTTTTGCTCCTTTCTCTGCACAATTCTGATTGTTCCAAGTCATTTCCTTTTGCTCCACTGTTTTATCAGCTCCCTTTATTTTACAATCTTCTTTACCTGAAATACCCTGTTCTCTGTCGTTGTCGCATATTTCTCATAAAGCTTGCTATCGTTCAATTTCATTTTCTGCAGATTATCCTTGGTAATGCCGGTGCGCTGCGTTGGTTTATAGCTGATATGATATTCACTGCCATCTGCGGCAACACATAACCCTTTTGTCGCATTTCCAAGCATTTCCGCAAATTTCGCATACGCCGTTTTGATTTTCTGCTCCAGCTTTCTGGAATTACTGTCAATCGCAGCCTTTTCACTTTTCATACGATAAATCAGCTCTAACGCTTCTCCATAATCACTCTCAATCAAAACCTCATCAGGATTGTTTCTTTGCATCTGGTAGCGTTTTAAGCTTGCTAATACCAGATCTCCGTCGCCACTTAAGGCAGGCTCAATTCTGGGTTCCACATACTCCGTCCAAAAAGATTCCTCCTGTAAAATCAGATTTTCCTCAAAATCTAAATCTCTGTCGATTCTGCGAAAGACAAAATCATTTTCCGAGTTCCCGAATAAACACGCGCAATAAGCAGTATCCAGATTCTTTATAGCCATGTAATGTCTGCACTGTACCTCATAATGATACGGAACAGCATCATTCTCCCATTTCTCCTTTGTGTGGATATTAGCCGTCTTACACTCTAAAATACCAACCGTACCATCGGACGTTTCAAAAAAGTAGTCTACGTCCGCCAGCATAAACGGGAATAACGGATGTCGGTACATCACCTTCTCCTGCCAGATACGAAAACCTGTTTTCTTCGCAAAAATAGCAGCTACTAAATCCTCCAGTCGTTTACCGACCTCCATAGCTACCCATCCGGACGTATTATTATCCTCCGGCTCTCTGCCAAGCTTTTCAAAGTATACATCTCTCGCTGTTTTATACGGCGAAAGACCGATAACGGCAGCTGCATCACTGCCGCCGATTCCATTTCTGCGGTATTGCAGCCATGTTTCTTCCTGCATATCTTCTGTACTGACAAGCACATCTGCTGTATAATTCAAATTTAATCCCATGAATTTTTCCCCCTTTACCAATGATACTCTCCTGCAATGTCGTAGTCCTTCCAGCGCAGATGAACGGCTCTTGCGATATTCTCCTCCATCTGTACGATTTTGGAGCCGTCAATGCCTTCGCACTGCATCAGATAAATAACCTCTGCAATCTGTAAATATACCTCATATACGCTGCATGGTGCATTTCCGTTCTGAATCCGAAAATCCTCCGAAACTTCCATTGCATACCTTTTCGGTACGCCAACACGTTTCATTACGCCGAGCATCGCATTGATTGGATGCAGCACATATACATCCATTAAGGACTGCATATTACCCAAAGCCTTGCTATACTGTGCATAAAGTAGATTCAGCTGCTCATCGAATTTTGCAAGGTCAGCCTTATTTTTATGCTGCAATTTCAAAGCACTGCCTAAAGGAATATTTCTCGCTTCAGAGCCGAAAAAAATCATAGGGTACAAATTTGCGCCACTCTGCCCGGTATCGGATGTTGTCAGCCGAAGCCCCAACTGAATCTCCTGATTGGGCAAGCCATGTTTCTGTAAGCTTTCACGATACTCCTGCAACAAGCTATCCTGATTCTCCAAAGACCATACGGCTGTAGCGATAGAATGGTCATAGGATGCCCCTGCAAAGGTATATCCCGAGAAATTATCCTGTAAATATTCTACCGTTCTGCGGAACAGCTCCGGTGTCTCCAAGACAGCATAATCCGAAGCGTCTCCGCCATGCACAGCGGAAATTTTATCCTCACAGAAACGCAGGAGTGCATCTCCACTGGCTACACCCATGCAATAATTCAGAATCTGTGCCAGCTCCGCTTTCTGCACCTTATTCAATGCATTGCCGGATATTCTGGCGCGCTCCAGAATTGTCTTAATTGCACAGCTGCGAACCGGGTACAAGTCATCCCTGACCTTGAGGATCAACCGCGTATGCTCCAAGGTATCCTCAAATACATTCGCCTTGCCTGTTTCTCTCAGTTTTTCCTCAAGCATACCAGAAATCTGATGTCCTTCTTCGATAGGATAAAATCTGATTTCATTGCTTCTTACCTTTCCCCATTCGGAATTTTCCTCTCGCCGTTCAAGGAATGTAAGAAAATCCTCCTCCTGCCAGAAGCCTTTCCTGAATTCATCCGCAAATACTCTTTCTTCCATTTCTTTTTCCACCTTTCTGTAACATAATATTTTTTCTACTATCAAAGGCATGCACCTTTTGACCTGAATAAAAAAAGAAGGCATCTTAAACTGTTCACGCTTAAAATCCTTCCTGATTAAAAAACTGTAAAATAAAAAAAGCGCTATTACCTTATGCCATATAGACATAAAATAATAACGCTTATCATCCTTAAACAACATCTCTCAGCGAACGCTTCGATACCCAACAATACTTGTATCTTTAGAATATCATAGAGGATTTGCTGTGTCAATGTTCCTGATTGCAATATTATATTATTTTACAGAAAGGTTTCCTGAATTGCTACAATTCTCTGAAAGCATATATTCCTTTCCCACCCTTGCAGATGGCAAAATGCCCATAGGAATTTCACCTGCCCCCGTTTGACGGCCTGCTCCCATTGCCTGCGGCGGTTATCATCACACTCGGACTGTGGCTGAACAGAAGTTTCTCTCCAATGTTGTCTGCAAGATTTTATATTCAATTTTCAAAGGTTAGGTATTTTCTCGTACTGTAGATATACCAAAAGGGGAAACAAAAAAATTTTTAAAATAGAAATTTTCCTTGCTCTTTATTATACATCACATTTATATCTATTAGCAGTGCAAAACAATCACATATCATGACTATATTGGATAAAAAAAGGCATTACCGTCTCCGATGAACACCTAATCTTGCTTACTGACTATTTGTTTCAATCTTATTTAATCTGCTGATATACTCCTATGTAAAATATAATATTATTTTATTATGAGACGAGATTTGTCAAGGGTACTTTCTGCAAAATGTAATAGATTTGCGTATACGTATAACAAACAAGGCTTTCTTTGTAAGTTTTCTCTTCTTACACTGCTAATGATAGCAACGGAGCCAATACCAGTACCAGAGGAACTACGCCAAGTACAAGCCCATCCGGGAGGACTTGATGAAGCTGTATCAGGCGAAATCCGCTGTGGACACCGCCCGCCGCCAGCAGGAGCAGACGCACACCTAGCGCCGGGACAGGGATATGGAGCGATAGGTGGAAAGCTACTTCCTATTTTTCGGCAAAAATGCTAAAATGAATTTGGAAGTTTAACAAGTTGACCCAACTTCTGGACACATTGTCCAGCCAGTGGGCATGAATCTGAAGGAAAGCAACCGTTGGGTAAAGAAAGCCCAGACGATCCCCTGGCCGGAGATCGAGAAGCGCTACGCCGCACTATTCACCAACCGGAAAGGCAATGTGGCCAAGCCGATACGTCTGGCCTTGGGTGCCTGCATCATTCAGGCGGAGTATGGTTTTTCAGATAAAGAAACGATAAAGAAACTGCCCTTATGCTCCAAGAGAACCCATATCTTCAATATTTCTGCGGGTATCCTGGCTATGATGACGAAAAGCTGCCCTTTGACCCGTCTTTGATGGTGTTTTTCCGCAAGCGCCGACCGCGAAAATCGACAGGGCGGCGCACTTATCTCTCATAATACTATGCCGACCGCCCCCTTGGCAACGGCAGAAATGAGAACTTGTCTATTTTCTGCCGTCGCAGAGGGAAAGGATCGGTTTTGCCCGCTTGGAGATACAACGCCGTTTACCAAAAACCGAAGGATGGAACTTTCCTCCGGCAAAAGCATCCTTCTTTTTGCGACAAATCATCATGCATTTGCGCCGTTTCTTCGATTTGTTATCCGATCTCCTGTCCCACCAGAAATTCCATGCCCTCCGAGAGCGTTGCCCCCTCGCCGGGCGGGAAAACCCGCCGCAGGAGCGTTTCCGCATCGCCGACGGGGACGACCTCAATCTCCCGATAGACCTCCCGCCAGTTTTCCTGCGGGATGAGGGCGAGGGTCGCGCCCGCCTGCTGTGCGGCTTCGAGCTTATCCTCCACCCCGCCCACGGGCAGAATCTGCCCATGCAGACCGATCTCGCCGGTCAGCGCCAGCGTATTTGGCACGGGCGTTTCCGTATAAGCCGAATAGAGCGCGAGGAACATCGCCGCCCCCGGTCTGGGCTGGGGGATGCCCACCTACCAGAACGCCTCCGCCCCCCTGATAGATCGGGTCATGGACAGAGCCGAGCAGCGGATCGGCAATGTTGCGCTCGTCAAATTGCAGGGCAGTCGCATCAATTTCCACAAATTTTGCCTTCTGCCGAAAGGGGGATTCCTCCCGCGCCTTCGCCTCCTCCAGAATCAGCCGCGCCGCCGCCGTTTTGCCCACGCCGGGCGGTCCGTAAATGAGGACATGCTGCGGATTGGGACCGCAGAGCGCCGCACGCAGGGCGCGGATCGCCTTCTCCTGCCCGATGATCTCCGTCAGCGCCTTGTGGCGGGTCTGCTCGGCTAGTGGATCGGTCAGCCCCTCCTCCCACATGCATGCCAGCCTGTCCTGCTCCACAACGTTATCTTCGAAGGCCAATTCCTTGATTTTGCTGCGCTTGCGGCTACTTTTGAAAAAATAATACGCCCCCAGACAAAAAAGGCGATCTGTGTTCCCATCAAAATTGCATTCCAATTCAAACTCCCATCTCCTTTTCCTTTTCCGCTAGTATTGCTCCGAAGCGGAATTTTATCCAAAAAAGAGAGGATAAATTCCCTCCAAATCCAAATATTTCTTTACAAAATGGCGATTCGATTGCAAAATTCGCATAACAATGATAAAATGGAAAAAAAATACAGTCCCTGCGGCAGCAGGAATCGCCTGATCTTCGCATGGGGATGCAGATCTCGCGATGGGGAACAAATGTTTTTATTGAATCAAAGGAGGGAACGAAATGGGGAAGAATTTCACCAAAAAGCTTCTGCCATTGGCGCTGACGGCTGCGATGATCGTGCCGAGCGTGCCCGCCATGGCTGCGCCGAGCGATATCGCCGGGCACTGGGCGGAAAGCGTCATCACGCAATGGCAGAGCAAGGGCCTGATCCAAGGCTATGAGGACGGCACCTTTAAGCCGGGCAACACCATCACCCGCGCGGAATTTGTCACGCTGATGAATAACGCAAAGGGCTTTTGGTCGGAGGGCAGCATCAATTTTTCGGATGTAAAAAACGGCAGCTGGTTCTATAGCGCCGTAGCGAGAGCCGTTGCGGCTGGCTATGTCAAGGGCTACAGCGATGGCAGCTTCAAGCCGGGCAACACCATTACCCGTGCCGAGGCGGCTGTGATGATCGCAAACGCGGCGAGATTGAGCGCAAATGAGGCAGGCGCATATCGCTTCACGGATGTCGGCTCCATTCCCGCATGGGCGCGGGGCAGCGTGGGCGCAGTCGTTGCGGCGGGCTATATGACGGGCTATCCCGACGGCAGCTTTGACGCCAACGCCTCCATCAGCAGAGCCGAGGCGGTATCCTCGCTCAACCGCATGCTGGGCGGCACGGCGTACCAGCCGACACAGCCTACCACACCCACCACCTCTGACGATGTTGTGATCGAGGATAAGGGCACGACGCTGAAAAATCAGACGGTCGATGGCAATGTGACCATCGCAAAATCCGTCGGCAATGGCGATGTTACGCTGCGCAATGTCACCATCAAGGGCGATCTGATCGTCAAGGGCGGCGGCTCGAACACCGTTACGCTGGAGGATGTCGATGTGCGCGGCAAGGCACGCCTGCTCAAGGAGGGCGTGCATCTGCATCTGGTCGGCGATACGGATATCCGCAAGCTGCTGATCGATCTGGCGGCGCACATCACGCAGAGCAGCTCCTACAAGGACGAGATCGGCGAGATCATCCTTGCCGGCGATGGCGATCTGAGCAAAACGACGCGGATCGATGTTCCCGCAAAGCAGCTACGCATCGAAAATCAGGCTGACCTGATTCTCGGCGGCGATGTGGAGAAGCTGATCGTGGATGAGGACGCGAAGGGCGCGGAAATCGAGATCAAGAAGGGCACGACGGTCAATGAGCTGAACACGGATGCGAAGATCAAGCTGACAGGCAAGGGTCGGATCGACCTGCTGGACGTTTCCGCCAGCGGCGTAACCTTCGATAAGAACCTCAATATCCGCAAGACGGATACCTCCAACGGCGCAACAGCCCCCAAGGAGAACGGCTCCACGAGTACGGGCGGCAGCTCCGGCGGCAGTAGCGGCACGGCCTCGAAGGAGATCACGGGCGCTGAGAAGGTAACACGCGACGTGCCTTACGGCACAAGCGCGGATGACGCGCTGGCAGCAATCCCTAAGACCGTTACCCTGAAGCTCAAGGGCGGCTCGACTACCACCACAACGGTAACAAACTGGAAATGGGCGGATGGCGTAAGCTATAACGCAACGCCTACGGAAAATACAAACTACAAGGCGACGACCACCGTAACCATACCCAGCGGCTATACCTACAACGGCACACTGACCGCAGAGGCGACCGTAACCGTACACCCGCTGGATAAGACTAAGCTTGAGGCGGCGAAGAATGCATATATGGACTTGCAGAATAAGCAGACATACGATGAGAAGGAAGCCGCAACGGACAAGGAAAAAATCCTGATAAAAGACAGCACTCCTGATCAAATTACGGCTGGCGTTCGATTTGCGACACCAAAAGACTGGAGACCACTGGACGATGCAATCAAAAGCGTAGAGAATCAAGAACGCATTGGCTTTGCATCCCAGCAGAAATGCGATGACACGGCAAAGACACTGCAAGCTGCGATAGATGACTTCATCCAGAATAAAGTCAAGGTAGGCACAAGCAAAACCACGGATGCATATATCCTGCAGCAGGTAAAAGATGAGTTACTCAAGCCAGACAAGGGTGACTATGCGTATTCCTCAAAGTTGCAGCCGCTGAAATCGGGCAGCGCTTACCCGTTGTATATGGGTTCGTGGTCAGCAGGCAATGGCGTGGGAGTAAAGATTCAATGGACAGCTACGGGCGAAGGTGCTCAGTATGTTACTAAAATAGAAGATTCAAATGGTGACTTAGGACATTATGAGTTGAATGGGATTAGCAATCTCGTTACTCGCGGGGCACTGATAGGAGGCACACCTGACAAACCGACGGAAGTTACCTTCACGGCAACGGTAAAAAACAGCATGACCCAAAAGGAGATCGGCACAATCGACTACACCGCCCTCATCGGCGCACCGATCAGCGTGAGCGCAAACCAGCCGAGCACTGTCCCTCAATTTACGGTTATAAGCGATGGTACATCTTCCTCTACAGGCGCTACAAAATTCACAGGCGTTGTTCCGATTACCCTGAATGGTGCTGAGGCAATCACAGACGTGTCCGACGGCTGTGTAACGATGGATGCGCAGAGTACATTGTCTGATAGTAGCAAAGTCTCGTTCAGCCATATCAGCGTGGATAAGGTTGAAAAGAGCGATACAGGACTGAATGTGACTGTTACCGTTACAACCGGCGCTATAGGCGGCGTATGGGACGAGAACTCCCCATATCCATTCAAAGAAGGGATATTGCCGAATATTTCCATTGACACAAGCAAATTGCAGTTGAAGGAAAACACTCTCGGCTGGTATCTGCCGACCGACAACACATTGAAGCTGAAGGATATGACGGTAGAGGTACTCACACCCGCATTTACAAAAGTGGAGTATGCTGATGATCCGACAACCGGCAATCCAACATTCACCATCCAGACACAGAATATGCCGGAAAATGCCAAGGTCGAGGTGGCATTGGAAAAGAAAGATGTCGGTGCAGGCGGCATTGACAATGCAACAATTAAAAAAGATGCTACGCGCGGGGACGATGGCAAGTATTCGGTAACCTTCGACAAGAGCGAATTTGAATCAGGCGCAGAATACTATCTTTGGTTTAGGTATGGCTCGCCCGGCTCGGATTGGGCTTACGAAAGCGTGACCAATAGACCTACCTACACCCCCAATAGCACCACCGGCGGCGGCTCCGACAGCAGCGAATCCGGCAGCGGCAATACTACCGAAGGCAGCCAAGCAGGCGCATAATCGCCTCTATCGCAAAAAGCACAAAAAAATAAGGGTACGGGAAGTGCGAGCTTCCCTACCCTATTTTATGACCTGTCCCTCAAATAGAATTTTGGGGGTAGAACTTCTTGCGGAAACTTTTTCGCCAGTGCAGACATTGACAGCCCGGAAGGGGACTCCATCCAGCTTGCCGGACAGTTCATCCGACGATTGATAAAAGACCGACTGGCCTCCGGGGATTAACTTTAAACGGTTCATTTCCTCATAAGAAAGACCGCCTCCTGCATTGTAGCGCAGTTCGGAAAAATCCGGCAGTTGTCGGAGAGTGTCCAACACATATTTGTTTTTGAAATTGATACAAAAGAGGTCATAAGCTTTTTTATAGACCAGCATATAGTAAAAACTAAAAACAGCACCCGCAAAAATCACACTGAGCATCATGCCTCCGATCAGACCCCAAAAGACCCCCTGAGTTGCTGGGTCTCCAAAGCCATATTCGCTGATAGAGACAAACAAAAATCGGTTTTTCACCAGTGTCAATCCTATAAATAAAATCAGGCACACCGGGAGCAGCTTCCGCAGAATCTTATGCTTTTTAACAGCGTTCTGTCGCAACTGTTCCAGCTTGACACCGCTGATATTTTGTTCCACCATTTTTATACATCTTTTTTCCTTTCTTCTCAAAACTGCACCTTAAAGTCTTTTTTCTTTTCTTCCACAGTATAAAACTTCGCTTCTTTCATACCATAAAGTTTTGCTAAAAGCAGATAAGGAAATGTGTTAATTCTCTGGTTATACAAAGATACATTAGAGTTGTACAACTGTCTCGCCGCTTGTAAGTGTTCTTCTGCGTCAAAAATATCCTGCTGAAAATGCTGCATGGACGCATAGGAATAAAGAGTTGGGTATTGCTCAGCCAGTACATTGATGGTAGAGTTGACCCCGGTGAGTCCTTGCTGGGCGGAAGCAAGCAAGCCAAGTTTCCGATCCAGACTTACCTGATGTCCGATCAGCCCGTCGTCTCTCATACCCGGTGTTTCCGCTCCAAGAGAGTTATCTTGCCCTCGCTGCTGCTCCAACTGCTGTCAGATTGTTTCCATCTGCTTTTGCTGTTCGGTAATCGTCTCGCTGATTGCTTTGACCGCTTCCTCAGACAGTTGTTTCTTTTCCTGAAATATGCTTTCGTTCAGTTTTTTCCCGCGCGGGTAGATGTGACTTCTGTGTAAATTTGATACTCATGTGCCAGATACTTTTTTACTGCTTCAATTTCTTCTGACAGCAGCTTCGGGCGCAGGCTCTGAAACGATTAGAGGACTCCGCCCGTACCATCTGGGATTTTGAAAATCTCGTTGCGTGGTATGACCGTCTGAATGCCAACCACCAGCGAAAAGAGCGCTATCACGAGCTGTTCCGAGGTGGTGACGATGTTCCCCTTGACTATGGAGCAGCCGAGGGCGGGCTGTACTTTCCCGACACTCTCAACGATGTGTTGTCCAAGCTGGAACGCAAAGGTGATTTCATAGATTCCATTTTCTACTGTCCTTACGACATCCATGAACTTGTAACGGAAGAATACCTATCCAAAATACTCTGGGAATTGAATGCGGAGCACAAGGAACTGCTCTTTCTTTGCGCTGTCCGGCTGTTTAGCTCAACAAGGATCGCTAAAATACGGAATCAAAGCGACCGGAACATCCGCAAGGTGTGTGGCACAATGTTCAAAAAGATACGAAAAAAGCTGCTTCCTGCACTTTGGGATAAGGCAGAAAAGCAGCAGCCAATGACCTTATTGGAGAAAGATTTTTTAGAAGAAAATATGACGGAGATTGATTCTGAAGAAAAGCAATAGTATAATCGGTAATATAAATTGAAATTATTTAGGTTACAATACATGACGGAGGGTTTTTTATTATGAAGAACCTTTTTGAACGAACCAGTTCTAATTGGGTGCGGTATAGTGAATATGAATGGAGGGCGGCAGAGGACGGAACTCTGTATCTCACGCCCACCAAGACGGCACAACCGGGTATTTATGATCCGCTGGCAGAGTATCAGCAGATTGTCTTAGACGCTATCAATATCGGACGAATGGAATCGCAGAGCAAAACTCCACAGGAGATACAAAAAGCTATTGGACAATTTGCAGTAAAGTATGGTTTGCTTGGTCTTATGACAGCTTTGCCGACCACACCAACATTTATGGACTATGAAGCAGTTTATCTGTCGAAAAATCACTTTATCAAAGAAGAAACCATGTCCACTAAGGATTATCTGCATCTGTTCTTTCCATTTCACAATCCGGATGTGGTCAAGCGTGGTGTAGAATCCATGTGGAACATACAGAATGACCGTGTGATGATGGCGCTTGCTATGACCATGAGCGATAAGCCAATGGCAGTCAATATGAGCTTTCAAAGAGAATATGCCGAGCCATACGAATGGATGAAACAGCAATTTATTGATTTGGCGTTCACTTTCCTGACTTCTGTTATTTTTTACGAAGATTACGATGATATGACACCAGATCAAAGACTTCTGATGCAGGAAGGAATGACAGCCTTTGGCGGTATTGCACCAACTTACCGGATTGCACTGCTTGACAAGCCAACGATTATCTGGGATTTCCACTCCCTTATGCTTGGGATTCAGATGATGTTCAGCTTTATGCTGACAGACAGCGAAACCCCGGTTAAGCTTTGCAAACATTGTGCGAAAGCCTTTATTGCAAGCAGACCAAGCACTGTATTTTGCAGCCCGCAGTGCAAGAACAAGCATAATGTTTACAAAAGCAGAGCGAGAAACAAAAGTGAAGAATAGGAAGGGAATGGAATGGATATGAACGAAGAATATGGGCTAACTCCTTATGAAACAAGGGAAATCCTGTTTTATAAAACCGATAATGGTGAAGTTCGGGTTGAAATCCTT
>QWCY01005493.1_pt1 | contig 11961 bp, 8 predicted proteins | sample 1972631 | NCBI WGS metagenome assembly QWCY01 (sample SAMN09866696, study PRJNA288562) | Human gut metagenome isolate pre1_stool, whole genome shotgun sequencing... | isolation source: gut | host: Homo sapiens | place: USA: California
ATTCTGGTGCGTAACTCTGTGGCATAATAAGTACCTCTTTTCTTTATTATATTATATCTTATTAGCCATCCCTGTTACAACTATATTATAGCACCTCAGTTTTACGATAACTCAATTCTTCCAGGTACTAAAATTGCATTTATGTACCGCCTGCGGACCGTTTTGTTTTACGATAACTCAATTCTTCCAGGTACTAAAATAGCATGAATCGAGGTCGAATAAGCTGATCTGTTTTACGATAACTCAATTCTTCCAGGTACTAAAATACGTGTTGAGGGTTGCCATGCGTCCATGCAGTTTTACGATAACTCAATTCTTCCAGGTACTAAAATCATATAACCTACAGTTTTTCCGTAATTATCGTTTTACGATAACTCAATTCTTCCAGGTACTAAAATCCAGCACAACGCAGCATGGACGAAGACAGGTTTTACGATAACTCAATTCTTCCAGGTACTAAAATACAGACATTCTTCTTGGAAAATTTGAATCAGTTTTACGATAACTCAATTCTTCCAGGTACTAAAATTCTGATATATCCTCGGAAAACAATATTCCAGTTTTACGATAACTCAATTCTTCCAGGTACTAAAATCGATCTTGCTTCCTTCTTTGACTACAATAGGTTTTACGATAACTCAATTCTTCCAGGTACTAAAATGCGTAAGATGTAATTGCCGAACCGATAGCAGTTTTACGATAACTCAATTCTTCCAGGTACTAAAATTATACAACGGACGGTTGTTGTCATCTTTCAGTTTTACGATAACTCAATTCTTCCAGGTACTAAAATCTGTGTTGGTGGCCTTGCAACTTTCGGCGAGTTTTACGATAACTCAATTCTTCCAGGTACTAAAATTTATGTTCGTTGACGTTAACAATACCCAAGGTTTTACGATAACTCAATTCTTCCAGGTACTAAAATACCTCTTCCCTCCACTTCGCTATTTCCTTGTTTTACGATAACTCAATTCTTCCAGGTACTAAAATTGTTTCTTTTATAACTTCACCTTGCATAGGTTTTACGATAACTCAATTCTTCCAGGTACTAAAATTTACGTGCACCTCTCCGCTTTCTGCACCTGGTTTTACGATAACTCAATTCTTCCAGGTACTAAAATAAGAACAAGTGGAGGTGATTGATGAATGAGTTTTACGATAACTCAATTCTTCCAGGTACTAAAATTATGAGTATAAACGCCTGCGGAGTTATAGGTTTTACGATAACTCAATTCTTCCAGGTACTAAAATGAAACAAGCACACATGGGATAGCGTCAAGGTTTTACGATAACTCAATTCTTCCAGGTACTAAAATCCGGAAAAACTGCGGACAAAACCGTCTGCGTTTTACGATAACTCAATTCTTCCAGGTACTAAAATGTCAAATCAACCATTTAATCTGAAATTTTAGTTTACTCAATCCACTACTTCTTTATTATAGCACAGTTTCATTCAATAGAAAAGCATTTTCTACTCTATTTATCCCCGTTTTAACGGCCATTTTTATGCATAAACTATCTTGTAGCAGCTTCAAAAATACATTTTCTTGCAAATGCAATCTCATATTCTCTTTTCCTATATTATGAACAATTCCCTGTATCCCACTTCTTATACTTGCGTCATCCCATACAACTTGTCTTGGATAATTATTACAAATAAATTGATGCAATCGATCCCACTCTGGGAAATTAAATACTACATCATTCATCACGCTTATGCCTTCCAATAATTCATCTTTCATTGAAACATAGCCCTCAACACTCATAGTGAACAAAAATGTAACGTCTGACTCTTTTACCATATTTTGTATATTTTTTATTACATTTTCATATTGTGATAATGTCAATAAATGATCTATATTTTCCACTATAATCAATAATTTTTCTGGTTTCCTTTGTTGCATTTTCTTTAATAAGCCTAAATATGTTTGAAATAATTGCTCTGTTGTCAGTTCTTCTATTTCTCTTCCATCATTAGTAGTTATATCTGCAGTATGAATCATATCCCAAATATTCTTTTCTTGATATCCTACTTGTATATTCTTCAATGCCTCCAATAATTGCACATTCATTTCCATATACAATTGATCTAAAAGTTCTGAGATTTGTTGCATAATATTCTGTGCCGAAAATTCCATGTAACTAAGTTTTAAATACTCCATCATCATACTAGTCTTTGACAATTTTATAGATTGTATCAACTGCTCTCGATTAGAAATCCGAATACAAGAAAAATATTTTCTTCCTACTTTATTGTCATCTAGCGTTATATTATCCTGATATTCCCCTTCAAAAGCAGAATATCGTGAAGTTGAAAAGTATTTAGTTAATGAATAACATACAAAATGTTTAATTTCAAAGTTTGTTCCACATAATTGTATAATCGGTACTAATGGGATTTCATATACCGAATTTGCCTTTTTTATTTGAAAATTCAAAGTATTATCATCCTTTCTACTCCAATCACATGCTCTGATGTGCTTTTGGTTCCTATAATCAAAATCATATCTTGATATTGTTTTTCTGTTATCATTAGTAATCGTACATTTCCATTATCCGGTGCAAATTTTTGCACTCGTTTCTGTAATCTATTAGCATAGTCACGATTTGGACATGTACGTATATATACAGAATATTGCATCATTATAAACCCTTCCTTGATCAAAAACTTACGAAACTCTCTATACCCTCGTTTTTCTTCTTCTGTTTCTACCGGCAAATCAAACATACATATTACCCTCATAACCTTATATTTCATCCTCTTCTCCTTGATACTCACTGACATCTGGCAATTCCCAATTTGTTTTCTTTTTCAACAGTGCCGCATATCCCGATACATATTCTTCAATTGCATTGCAAAGATACATATTCCTTCCTTTGTAAACAATTCGATGGTTTAACATATTTGCTAACTTTCTGCGATGTTCACTTGTAAAGTAGTCTTCTTCATTTAATAATTGATATGCATAAAGATCAACAAATGGTCGAAATGGCTCAATCAGATCATCCACCAAATTAAAACGATTATATTCATTGCAATGATGAATTCCAAGTTGACTATTTAATCCATATCCAACACACATTTTTGCAATAAATGACCGAAGAACTGCATAGCCAAAATCTAAACCTGAATTAAGTAAAATTTCTTCATTTCCGCGCGAAAAACTGCATCCCATTAATGTATTAAAATACACTTTGGCTGCATGTGCCTCTCTATTCGTCTTGTCACCTGGGCCTAGTTCTCTCACGAATTGCTCTAATAAAAGAACTGATTTATTTTCTTTATTTAATTGTTGTAAAACATTTTTTTGATTCACAATCTTTCTAGCAATAATTTTGCTCCATAAAGCATCATAAAAATCATCTTCAACATCAATTTGATACTTCATATTTTTAGATATCCGGCTATGATTGTCATACGAACAATAAAAACCGATTGGAAGATGTTCTTGATTGCAAACCATCATTCCTACATTATGCTTTGCCAAAGCACAAAGCATCCTAGCAGTAATCGTGACTTTCATATTGTCAAGAATCATAATGGAAATATCCTCCAACGGAATCCAAATTTCTTTTTCCTGCTTTCGCACAACAAGGTTATCTAACTTCAATCTCATTTCAACTTCGTTTTCTACCAACACAACACGAAATCCCATACCTTCTCCTTTCAAAAGAAAAAGGACATCCGAGGATGTCCTTTTCATTTCGGCATAAAGCCTTGTTTTAGTAGATCTGAAAAAATTGAGTTATCGTAAAATATCTACTAAAACAAGTATAGCACAAAACAAATTAACAGTCAACCTCTAATCGAAATTTTTCACGTTCACATACATATTGGTTTCCCAATATATCTGTGCGAATTTTTCTTATAGAACAAGTTTTAACCAAGCCAACCGTTCTATACCTTTTTTCCTCTTTTCCCCAATCTGGTTTCTTAAGAGGTTTTTTTTCAATATAGTTCAGATTTTTCTTAGTTCTTGATATAAAACGTTCTGTATATACTTCTCCATTCTTTTCATACTGTATAATATCGTTTCTATAGAACGTAAAACAAAACTCTATTCCCATTTTCCCCAAATCTTTCCAGGTTTGTCCTGTTTGAATCACTTTCTCCTTTATAAGATTTTGATTATACACTTCTTCTTTAATTAGATAGTGTCCACCTTCAAACTTAAAGTCTGAATGCTTTAATCCCACTAGAAAATACTGTTTTGTTTCGGGTTGATAGTATACATCTGTACGAAACGGTGTCAAACTATCAAGTAGTACTTTCCGACTTCCTTTTTCAAAACCATACTTATGCGAAATATCAATACAACTTCCCACCTTTTCTTTCTTATATTTCAATTTAACCACCTTAGGTCCATTATTTTTCTTAGCATATTTCCGAAAAGCATCCCCCGTTTCCTTTTCGTAATCTAAAAACGGATTTCTGCTATCTGAATATTCTTCTAATATTTTTACTAATCCGTCCCATGTTTTGCGATCTAAATCATACATTAAAAATTTGCTCTGTTGATTTTCAGCAATCATTTGTCGAATTTTTTTTACATCTTCAGCATTATATAGATTCAATTTATTAATTTTATAGGTTTCCCCATCAACATTTCTTGTTCCATAAATCGTTTGGTTACACAATCCACGATTTGGTTTTTTATCAACTTTAAACCAATATTTCACCCTGCTTTGTGCCACTTTAATTTCTCGTATAATTCTCATTCGTTTTTGCTGATACATAATTTCTGTACATTTTTCATCATCCATCAATTTATCCCATTCTTCAACATCTAATATTTCTCCCGTCTCAATGTCGATCAAATTTTTTTGCTGTCTGTGAAAAGTTTCATACCCCATCTGAGAATAACACATCAACATGGCATCCACTGCATGATGCACAAAAGACTCATCTCTATCTTTATTTAGTTCAAGGGCTACCCTCATCTGATGTGTAAAGCTTCCTCGCACTACTCTTACTGATGTATTAGCTTCATGCGAATAGAAATAATCCTGTAATGCATTCAATACAACACGCGAAGCATATCTGGTATCATTTATATTTCGTTCTACAAAACCTTGTAAAACATCCTGTTTGGTTATATTTTCCATGCAAAGTAATTTATCAAGTTTATTTTTAGTAATACTTTTCTTTTTATTAAGTTCTACTACAACAGCTTTAAATCTATCAAAGTTCCATTCTCTTTTCAAACCACGTAAGTACAAATATGGCGTCAGATTCCCTTTTTGCTGATTTTCGCTGCTATACACCAGAACTTTATTGCTTCGACTATCATCAAAACTAATGGAACGTGGAATAATATGGTCTATTTCAAATTTTTTCTGATCATTAAGCAAGTCATATATCTCTATTTTTTTACCAGAATATAAACATTGCTCGTTTTGTTCTTTCCATAATTTGAGTTTTAAACCAAGTTTTTTATGATGGTAAAAATGTTGTTCTGTAATCGCAATCCCATACTCCTCTTTTACCTGTTTTATAATATCATCTAATTCTTTCTTATTCTTGTTTTGTGCATCCTTTATTTTCTTTTTTTGTTCTTCTTCATTTTTATCGCGAGGCATTTCTACAATAATCTGTCTTGGACTTCCATATTTTTTAAGCAATGCATTCACAACACGAATTGTAATTCGTATAGCTCGTACTACAACTGGATTATAAATCTGTTCAATTATATCTTCTTCAGACAAATATTTATATTCCTTATACTTTTCCTTATTATTTTTCAGCAGTTCTTTTTCAGTTAGTATTTGCATTTGATTTTTTGAATTCTCATACAAATCAGGAATGATTTCTTTCATCAGCTTAAGAGAAAAATTCTGCCACTTGCTAAATTTTGCCGAATTTTTTCTTCTCAGTTCAATAAGGCACTCAATCTGCTCATCCGATATATTAATCATTTTAAAGTCATCCTGATCATCCTTATTTTGAAACGCCGCTATAATTCCTTCTTTTTCTGTATTTAGTGTCAAAATTTCACCAATACGATCGAGTTCTTCTCTCGTATATTTTTCAATATCCCAACCATTTTTTTCAAATGCTCTACGCATAAGATTATACTGTTCAAAAGAGTGAATTTTTTCCTTATCATTTTTGTCCAATACAAGCCCGGTTAAAGTTTCAATATCCTCTCCTATTACTTTTTTAAGTATTCTTTTTACGTTGACACTTTTAGCTGTTTTGACCTCATTTACAACATTTCTTTTTTCTTCTTCCGTCAATTTACGATTATTTACTGTAAGATTATTCAAATCATTTAAAAGATTAAATTCCTGTGCAGTATAACTTGCTCCAGCAGCACGAACTTGATCTTTATATATTGTACATTTTCCAATTAATTTTTCAAATATATTTTTCTCAGTAATATATTCACCGTTTTTAGGGTTAATACGTAATGTATATTTTCCGTAGTTTGTCCTAGATTTTTCATTTCCAGGTCCTTCATAGTATTTTCGCTTTCTGGAAAAAATTTCAATATATTTATCTTGAAATTTTTCAGTTAAAAACAAATGAAATTCTTTCTGTCTTTTTAATATCGCCTGTATCTCTTTCTTATAGGAATTTGTAGTAAACACATTTGATAAACTAATAATCTCCCCATCTTTTTCAAAACTGCGATTGCCACGATATTCCCCATAACTTTCAAAACGCTTTTGCTGTATAATACAAGGATACTCATTTTGTGTTAATTCTGTCTGATTTCTTTCTAACGCTTTTTTATAATCTGATTCATTTGCTGCCCCCTCTTCCAAGGCATCATCCAAGTAAGAGATTCCACGATGAAGCAATTCATTTTTCAATACCCAAAACAATTCCTCTTGAGTTAATTTTTCTGATAATCCCTTAACACGCAATTGCAGTACGTTTATCTGATTATTTTTTGGAATTTCCAGATTTTCTTCCTGCCATAATTTTTCAAAATCTGACACTCTGTTTTTTCTTCGCCGATGCAGTCTCTTTAATTGTCTAAAATTTCTACGCTCGGCATTTTTACTTGCATCTGCACATGGAAAAATATTTACTCCCGACTCCAAAACAACATATTCATCATTTACAACTGCCCAACCAACAGATGCCACTCCAATATCTACTGCAAATCTAATACCCATATCTTTATTACCTCCTAAATTATCTATGTGTTATTACAAACAACTCCACATCTATTTTACCATTTTTTACTTTTTTTGACAATCTTTTTTATCTCCTGCTCTTGTCCTTGCGAAATCAGGCTGTCACCAGGGCATAAACGGCATTTTTTAATCTTGCTTCCATAATTTACCATTCCTTTCAACCTGCCAATTCATTTTATAGTTATTCTTCATTTAATACTCTTCTCCATATTGGTAATAAGCATCATCCATCGCATCATCGACACCTTCGGCATAATCGCTGTCTTTCTCGTATCTGTCTTCGTCATAGTCCTGTTGCATGTCAATGTCATCGTATCCATCAGAATAAGCACTGCAGGCATCTTCATAATCAGACGAACCCTCCGATGAGGAATACGTCTTCGCCGAAGCAGATGAGGATGTGCTTCCGACAGATGAGCCCGTGTACGAACTATCCGAAGAAGTTTCGCTTGATGTCGTGTTAGAACTGTCTGACGAATAAGTATGTCTTGAAGAACTATCATGCAAAAAGCAATAACTACTATGGGATCGTGCCTCATTGTCACAACCCGCATGCAAACATGTCGTGTGCTTTGAATTCGAACTACCGATTGCAACGATAATAATACCAAAAAACCAAACAAAACCTAAAAATGCTAAAATTCGTCCTATTGTATCATCATTCATAATGTCCATCTCCTTGCTTAAATTATTTGTCAAAAATCGTAATCATCCGGATCTAAGCCGGCGTCTTCCAACGCTTCATCTCTTTCATCCTCATCCATGTCCATTAATTCATCCGGATCCAGTCCTGACATGATGGCGTCATATTCAAAATCCGCGTCGTCTGTCTCTGCATCATCATCAAAATCGCCGTCATCTCCAAACAATGCATTGTGTTCTTCCCGGCTGGTACAAAGCATTTCCGCCGCAAGCACTTTCTCCGACCAATCTACTTCTCCATCTCTGTTAAAGTCCATCCAATCATGCATAACAAAGCCCTCCTTCAACTATTTTTTGTTGCTTTTGTTTTCGTTTTCTATATATTACAACATTAGCTGTCCCAAAAACGGGACTTGCAAAATTTTTTTTAAAATTTTTGTAACTATTCAGGAGCAATGTATGGAAATCAATGAATCGTCGTGCTTGCACGTAAGAGGCTTTGATTTTCCATACATTGAGTCCTGAATAGTTACTAATTTTTTAAATATTAATGGTATTTATAAACGAAAAAAGCACCCTGCGTTGTTCGCAACGTGCTTTTACAATTCTTTTTCAATATTTTGTTTTAAATACAAAACACTGCATAAAGAGGAACGATTTTCTTTTTATCCTCAAAGCCAAAATTCTTGCAGACAGTTTAATAGCATATTCTGAACGCAAGGCCCGGGCTTTTGCCCGAGCCTCGCATCGCCATTCATTTACCTAATTATTTACAAAATTGTTTGTCAAAATCCGGGTTAAATGCATAGATGTTTTTATGGTCAAGGTCGTCAGTGATCAGTCGCAGGCTTTCGCCGAAACGCTGATAATGAACGATCTCGCGCTCACGGAGATAGCGGATTGGATCACAGACTTCCGGATCTTTGATCAGGCGCAGAATATTATCGTAGGTCAGACGCGCTTTCTGCTCTGCCGCCATGTCTTCGTGCATGTCAGCAATCGGGTCGCCCGTAGACTGAATCATAGATGCGCTCCAAGGCTCACCGGAAGCGGCCTGTGGCCAAAGTCCGATTGTGTGATCTACATAGTATGGGGCAAATCCCTGCTCCTGCAGTTCTTCCGCGGTGAGGTTTTTCGTCAGCTGGTGAACGATCGCGCAGATCATTTCCATGTGGGCGAGTTCCTCCGTTCCGATGTCAGTCAGAACCCCGGCCACCTTACGGTTCATGTTCGAATAACGCTGGGACAGATAGCGCATTGCCGCACCGACCTCTCCGTCGGGACCTCCGAATTGTGAAATGATCACTTTTGCCATCTCAGCATTGGGGCGAGTGATATTTACCGGGTATTGCAACCGTTTTTCATATTTCCACATTGATCAACATCCTCCTTCCCATGGCCACGGGCCTTCTACCCAGGTCCAGCGGTCATCTGCGATAACATTACTAGTTTGTAGTGGTCCGTAGTATTGCGTGTATTCCTCGGATGCCTCGTGGTATAATTTCTTATACTTTTTGTAATACTTCAATGCTTCCTCATCATAGGGATGCGTATCCAGATACAGTACGACATCATCGATGGCAAACGAAACTTCCTGAATATAACGCAGCAACTTCTTTTTGTCTGTCTGATTCATCGTCGATCCCTCCCTTGATATGATGGTTGTGAACATTGTGCGCATGCTGCTTTGCTTCCAACAAATGGAAGAACGAGATCTTCAAAGATCGAGCCGTGCGCCAAACCGCTTCCACCGTCCATGACATTTTTCCACGTCTGCCATTTTACCGAGGCGATAGCCAATGACTGGCGTTCCGGGCGTGGACAAGGTCGGAATTCCGGCATTCCCGGCTTGTAGTCACGACATCCGCAGGAAGAGGATGGCATGTTGACAGGCATCGGACCGCGCGGTCTTGGATTTTCATTACAATTACAATTTCCAGAATATGAATTCATAAAAAAATCCCCTTGCTATTTTGCTTTTTAGTATACTATATGACAAAATTCGCAAGGGGTGTTATTTATTTACAGCATTTCATCGGTAATAACAAAATGCTCGCCGGCATGAAGTTCGTCAGACAAAATCTTTTTGGCAAGAAGCGTCTCTACCTTTTTCTGGATATAACGCTTCAATGGCCGTGCACCATAAGCCGGTTCATACGCATCTTCCACCACTTTGTCTTTCGCTGCATCGGTAAGTTCTACCGTAAGCTCGCGGTCGGCAAGACGGCGGTTCAGATCCGCGATCAAAAGATCAATGATTCCTCGGATATTGTCTCTTGTCAGCGGCTTAAACATGATGGTTTCATCGAGACGGTTCAAAAATTCCGGTTTAAAACTCAGACGAAGTTTTTCCATCACTTTCTGTTCTGCCTCCGGGCGGATATTGCCGTCCTCGTCGATGCCATCAAGCAAATATTCTGCGCCAAGGTTCGATGTCATGATCAAAATCGTATTTTTGAAATCGACCGTACGGCCTTTCGAGTCTGTTACACGTCCATCATCCAATATTTGCAAGAAAATATTGAACACATCCGGATGTGCCTTCTCAATCTCATCAAACAATACGACAGAATATGGTTTTCTTCGCACTGCCTCGGTCAACTGGCCGCCTTCCTCGTAACCAACATATCCCGGAGGCGCTCCGATCAGACGCGATACGGAATGTTTCTCCATATATTCACTCATATCAATACGTATGATATTTTGTTCATTGTCAAACAAATTCTCGGCAAGGCTCTTCGCAAGCTCCGTCTTTCCGACGCCGGTAGGACCAAGGAAGAGAAATGAGCCGATTGGCTTTGTCGGATCCTTGATTCCGGCCTTGGAACGAAGGATTGCTTCTGTCACTTTCGTTACTCCTTCGTCCTGGCCGACCACCCGTTTGTGAAGTGCATCTGCCAGATGAAGTGTTTTATTGCGCTCCGATTCTGTCAATTTGGCAACCGGGATTCCTGTCCAGCGCGATACGATTTTGGCAATTTCTTCCTCTGTTACGCTCTCGTGAACCATCGACTGGTCGCCTTTCTTTGCCTTTTCTTCGGCTTCCTGCAATTGTTTCTGCACTCTTGGCAGATCTCCATACTGCAATTGCGCCGCTTTTTCAAGGTCATAATTGTTTTTCGCCATTTCAATCTGATTGCGGACGGTTTCAAGTTCAGTCTTCAGACTGTGAACCTTTTCCACCGCACTTCGCTCATTGTCCCATTTTGCCTTTTCGCCGGCAAATTGTTCACGAAGTTCAGCGAGTTCTTTCTGTAAATTGGTCAGACGCTCTTTGCTCAGATTATCCGTTTCTTTTTTCAATGCGGCCTCTTCAATCTCCAGCTGCATGATGTGACGCTGCACATCATCCAATTCGGTCGGCAGCGAATCCAGCTCGGTTTTGATGAGTGCGCATGCTTCATCGACAAGGTCAATCGCCTTATCCGGAAGGAAACGATCGGAAATGTAACGGTTTGACAGAACCGCCGCATTGACAAGTGCTCCATCGGTAATCTTTACACCATGGAAAATTTCATAACGGTCTTTCAGTCCACGAAGAATCGAGATCGTGTCCTCTACCGTCGGTTCGTCCACCATAACCGGCTGGAAACGACGTTCCAATGCGGCATCTTTCTCAATGTACATCCGATATTCATCCAATGTAGTCGCACCGATACAATGCAGTTCGCCACGTGCAAGCATTGGCTTTAACATGTTGCCGGCGTCCATTGCACCATCGGTCTTTCCGGCTCCGACGATCGTATGAAGTTCATCGACGAAAAGAATGATCTGCCCGTCGCTGTCTTTGACTTCTTCCAAAACGGCTTTCAGACGTTCCTCAAATTCACCACGGTATTTGGCGCCTGCTACCAATGCCCCCATATCCAAAGCAAATATGATCTTGTCTTTCAAGCCATCCGGCACATCCCCGCGCACAATACGCTGTGCCAGTCCCTCTACAGCTGCCGTCTTACCTACACCGGGTTCACCGATGAGAACCGGATTATTTTTGGTCTTACGCGATAAGATCTGAATCATGTTACGAATCTCCGAGTCCCTGCCAATTACAGGATCCAGTTTTTTCTCACGCGCCCTCTCTACGAGGTCGTATCCATATTTATTTAAGCTGTCATACACGGCTTCCGGATTGTCCGTTGTCACTTTTTGATTTCCTCGGACTTTCGAAAGAGC
>QWCY01005504.1_pt1 | contig 11934 bp, 9 predicted proteins | sample 1972631 | NCBI WGS metagenome assembly QWCY01 (sample SAMN09866696, study PRJNA288562) | Human gut metagenome isolate pre1_stool, whole genome shotgun sequencing... | isolation source: gut | host: Homo sapiens | place: USA: California
TGGAAGACTGGACCATAAAAAGCTTTTTCTCATGGCCATTGCCACCAGCATCGACGCACTGGCGGTAGGCGTGACCTTCGCCTTTCTGGAAACGCCGATCCTCTCAGCTGTCAGCCTGATCGGCGTGACAACCTTCTGCATCTCTGTGGCCGGCGTGGCGGTGGGGTGCTGGTTCGGCGCCCGGTACAAGCAGCGGGCGGAGATCACTGGCGGTGTGATCTTAGTGCTGCTTGGCTGTAAAATCCTGCTGGAGCATTTAGGACTGCTGTCATTTTGATGAAGTGTGTCGCGTCCCGGCGGTTTCCGCTCTGAAACTGTAAGGGGACACGCAATGAAGCTGATAGATAGAACGGAGGACATACTATGCCGGAACCATACAGCATTTCACTTTTAAATGATTCCTTCCCGCCGCTGATCGACGGCGTGGCCAATACCGTTGTCAACTATGCCCGGGAACTGACAAAGCTGGGGGACCGGGCCATCGTGGTGACACCGGAGCATCCGGACGCCGATGACAGCCGGTTCCCCTTCCCGGTGGCCCGCTATCCCAGCGTGGATACCCGGCGGCTGTTCGGCTATCTGGCGGGCTATCCCTTTTCCCCGGAGACCCTGCGGCAGCTGAAGGAGCAAAAGGTGGACCTGCTCCACAGCCATTGCCCTGTGATGTCCACGATTTTGGCCCGATCCATCCGGGATGTGGTGGATGCGCCGCTGGTGTTTACATACCACACGAAGTTTGATGTGGACGTAGCTAAGCTCCTCCGGGGGCGGCTGCTGCAGGAGAGCGCGCTGTATGTACTGGCCTCCAATATCTCCGCCTGCGACGAGGTGTGGGTGGTGAGCCACGGCGCGGGGGAAAACCTCCGGTCCATCGGCTATCAGGGAGACTATCAAGTGATGGAAAATGGCGTGGATATGCCCCGGGGCCGGGTCAGCGAGGAGGCGATCACCGCCGCCACAACGGACTACGATCTGCCGGAGGGTGTGCCTGTGTTTCTGTTCGTGGGCCGCATGATGTGGTACAAGGGACTGCGGATCATTCTGGACGCGCTGAAGCTGCTTCAGGCCGGGGGTCAGGATTTCCGCATGGTGTTCATCGGCAGCGGCGCTGACGCGGCGGAGGTACAGGAGTACGCAAAGCCCTTGGGCAGCAAGTGCATCTTTACCGGGGCTATCTCCCAGCGGGAGACGCTGCGGGCGTGGTACTGCCGGGCGGATCTGTTCCTGTTCCCATCCAGCTATGATACCAACGGTCTGGTGGTGCGGGAGGCGGCGGCCTGCGATCTTGCGGCGGTGCTGATCGACGGCAGCTGCGCGGCGGAGGGCGTGACCGATGGGGTGGACGGCTTCCTCATTGATGAAAATGCCGGGTCCATGGCCGCAAAATTGCAGGAGATCTGCAAGCGCCCGGAATGTATGGCTCAGGTGGGCTGTCAGGCCGGGGACCGGCTGTATCTCTCCTGGGGCGATGCGGTAAAGCGGGCCAGAGAGCGCTATGGCATTGTAATGGAGAACTACCGCATGGGCCGGTATGACGATCACCATAGGCCCATGGACGGTGTTTTGAATGCTCAGGGCAGCATAATGGACGCGCTGGCAAAGCTCCGGGATCTGGGCGATGGCCTGGCAGAGCGGTACCGTGAGGGCTGGGATGAGCACAGAGAGGGGATTCAGGAGCGCCGGGATGAGTTCCGGGAGGAATTTCAGGAGCGCCTGGAAGAACACAGAGAAGGCCGGCGGGCCTTCCGCACGGAGCTGAAGCAGAAGGGCGAAGCCCTCTGGCAGAAGCTGGACCGGTATCTGTAAGAACCTATAAAATTGCTGACAAACGGGATGCGGTGTGCTATACTGTGCACGGTATCCCGTTTGCTTGGATTTTCCGGCAAATGGCAGGAAACCGCATGAAATTTCGTGTATAAGCAGTGCACTACAAAATGCACAAATGCCAGTGCATGAAGTTTTCGCGCAGCATTCCGGTTGCCCCGCAGGGGCGCGGGAAAGGCACATTTCTTATTTTGCTATGCTTTTGCATGGCAAAAAGGGAGCGAATTATGGAAAAACGAACAAAACGATGGGGTGACCGGCCGGATGCCTACTGGATTCGGGATCTGGACGGGCTTCACGCCATCATGCCCCATCTGATGAATAAGCGCACCGACGCCGAGGTCTACGTCAATATGGAATTTGACGTGACGGAGGCCCTGCGCTATATCGAGGAAAAGAACCGGGGAGAGGACGAATACAAGACCACCCTGTTCCACTGCATCCTCATGGCCGTTGCCAAAACCGTATACCTGCGGCCGGATCTGAACCGCTACATCTCCGGACGGCGGTATTACCAGCGCCACGAGATCACCCTTGGCTTTGTGGCGAAAAAGCGGTTTGAGGACCACAGTGAGGAAAAGCTGGTGGTGGCCACAGCCCCGGAGGACTGGACCCTGACCGCTGTGACCCGTCAGGTGGTGGGGAAGGTCCACAAGGCCCGAACGGAGAAGAGCGGCGGTGCCAACGGTGCCATGGATATCCTGAAGATCATGCCCCGCTGGTTCCTGATGCTTTTCTTCTGGGGGCTGAAAACCCTGGATTTCTATGGGAAGGTGCCTGCTGTGCTGAAGGAGGATGACCCCAACTTTGCCAGCGTGTTCCTTACCAACCTGGGCAGTATCCAATGCCCCAGCGTGTACCACCATTTGAACAATTACGGCACCAATTCCATCATGATCGCCATTGGCACCATGCACAAGGCGGAGAAGATCGCCGCTGACGGCACCCGTCAGGTGCGGGACGTGGTGGAGCTGGGGATCACCTTGGACGAGCGGGTGGCGGACGGCTTCTATTTCGGCCGTTCCCTGAAAATCGTGCAGCACCTGATGAGCCACCCGGAGCTGCTGGACAGACCCTTGAAGGAGGCCATCGACCTTGACTGCTGAACAGACAAAAATCGCAGAAGAATCCCATGTGAAAGCGCCGTGGCTGAATGTTTACGGCGTGGTGCCGCCCCATCTGGATTACCCGGACTGCACCATGTATGAGGCCGTGGAGCGCTGCGCGGAAACCTATCCCAACCACACCGCCTATGTGTTCATGGGCCGGAAAACCACCTACCGCGCTATGGCGGCGGAAATCGACCTCTGCGCCCGGGCACTGAAGGCCACCGGCGTCCGTCCCGGCGACCGGATCACCATGGCCATGCCCAACTGCCCTCAGGCGGTGATCATGTTCTACGCCATCAATCTGGTGGGGGCCACGGCCAATATGATCCATCCCCTTTCCAGCGAGAAGGAGATCGAGTTTTACTTAAAGGAATCCGGCTCCATCTTCGCGGTGACGCTGGATCAGTTTTACCATAAATTTGAAGCCATCCGTCAGAATGTGACACTGGACAACATCATTCTGGCCTCCATTCCGGACGCCCTTTCCAAGCCGGTGCGGGTGGGCTATATGCTCACCGAGGGCCGCAAGCAGGCAAAAATTCCCAAGGACGCGCCTGTGCTGCGCTGGAACGAATTCCTGCGCCGGGGCCGCGGCTACCATTGGACGTACCGGGCAGAGCGGAGAGCCGGGGATGAGGCGGTGATTCTCTATTCCGGCGGCACCACCGGCGTCACCAAGGGCATCCAGCTTACGAATCTGAACTTCAACGCTCTGGGAAAACAGATCATCGCCACCAACCCCATGTTCCGTCCCGGTGACAAAATGCTGGCGGTGATGCCCATGTTCCATGGCTTCGGTCTGGGCGTGTCCATCCACTCCATGCTGGTCAGCGGCGGCTGCTGTATTCTGGTGCCCCGGTTTACCCCGGACAGCTACGCAAAGCTGCTGCTGAAATACCGGTGCAACCTGATCGCCGGCGTCCCTACGCTGTACGAGGCGCTGCTACGGCTGCCAAAAATGAAAAACGCGGACCTGAGCTGCCTGAAGGGTGTTTATTCTGGCGGTGACAGCCTGTCCGTAGAGCTGAAAAAGCGGTTCGACCAGTTCCTCTTTGATCACCATGCCACCATTCAGGTGCGGGAGGGCTACGGCCTGACGGAGTGCGTTACCGCCTCCTGCCTGACGCCGTACCACATCTCACGGGAAGGCTCCATCGGCATCCCCTTCCCGGACACCTACTATAAGATCGTGGAGCACGGGACGCAAAAGGAGGTTCCCTACGGCACCGAGGGCGAGATCTGCCTGTCTGGGCCTACGGTGATGATGGGCTATCTCCACCACCCGGAGGAAACGGCCCAGACCCTCCAGACCCACGAGGACGGTTTGACCTGGGTCCACACCGGCGACCTTGGCTCTATGGACCCGGACGGCTTTGTGTACTTCCGGCAGCGGCTCAAGCGTATGATCGTCACCAGCGGCTACAATGTGTATCCCTCTCAGATGGAGAACATTCTGGACGCCCACGAGCTGGTGCAGATGAGCTGCGTCATCGGCGTACCGGACCCGCTGAAAATGCAGAAGGTAAAGGCGTTCGTCATGCTGAAGCCCGGCGTGCCCGCCAACGAGGAGACCAAGGCTGTGCTGATGGCCTATATCCGCAAAAACGTAGCCAAATACGCCCTGCCCTATGACATCGAATTTCGGGCGGAGCTGCCCAAAACGCTGGTGGGCAAGGTAGCCTACCGGGTCTTGGAGGAGGAAGAACTGAAAAAGTTGTCCGAGACTGCCCAGGAACAGTGAACTTTTCCGGATCGGACATAGGATGGGTTTTTTGCAGCAACTCTTAATGAAAAACAGACCATCCCCGCAGGCAACTGCCTGCGGGGATGGTTTTTGCTTGAAACTGTCGATAAAAGCGGTAAGATTTTCACAACGGTAAGGTAGGGCAGCCGTTAACGGCTGTGCTGCTTTATGGATGCTGCATACCCCTTGCGGGTAAAGGCGGTGCGTGGAAATCCGGCGCGGCTGGGCGATTGTGTGTTGAGAGGGTAAGAGTTGGAGGGGGCTTTAGTCCTGACCGGGCACCTTGGGCAGCGTGGCGAAGCTGGCTTCCAGCTCGGCGTCGGTGGGGATATAGTCCGTCATCTTGCCGTTGTGGAACTTCTCATAGGCCACCATGTCGAAATAGCCGGTGCCCGTCAGGCCGAAGACGATGGTTTTGGCCTCGCCGGTTTCCTTGCACTTGAGGGCCTCGTCAATGGCCACCCGGATGGCGTGGCTGGACTCGGGGGCGGGGAGGATGCCCTCGATCCGGGCGAACTGCTCGGCGGCCTCGAAGACCTTGGTCTGCTCCACGGACACGGCCTCCATGTAGCCGTCATGGTACAGCTGGGAGAGGATGCTGCTCATGCCGTGATACCGCAGGCCGCCGGCGTGGTTGGGAGAGGGAATGAAGTTGCTGCCCAGGGTGTACATCTTCGCCAGGGGGCACACCATGCCGGTGTCGCAGAAGTCATAGGCGAACTTGCCACGGGTGAAACTGGGGCAGGAGGCGGGCTCCACGGCGATGAACCGGTAGTCCTTCTCACCCCGGAGCTTTTCACCCATGAAGGGGGAGATCAGACCGCCCAGGTTGCTGCCGCCTCCGGCGCAGCCGATGATGATGTCGGGCACAATGTTGTACTTATCCAGCGCCGCCTTGGTCTCCAAGCCGATGACGCTCTGGTGCAGCAGTACCTGGTTGAGGACGCTGCCCAGCACGTAGCGGTAGCCGGGGGTGGAGGTGGCGACCTCCACGGCCTCGGAAATAGCGCAGCCCAGGGAGCCGGTGGTGCCGGGATGCTTCTGCAGAATTTTCCGGCCGATGGCGGTGGTCTCAGAGGGAGAGGGAGTGACAGAGGCGCCGTAGGTCCGCATGACTTCCCGGCGGAAGGGCTTTTGCTCGTAGCTGACCTTTACCATATACACCTTGCAGTCCAGACCCAGGTATGCGCAAGCCATGGACAGGGCCGTGCCCCACTGGCCGGCGCCGGTCTCGGTGGTAACACCTTTGAGGCCCTGCTGCTTGGCATAATAGGCCTGGGCAATGGCACTGTTCAGCTTGTGGGAGCCGGAGGTATTGTTGCCCTCAAACTTGTAGTAGATCTTGGCGGGGGTGCCCAGGGCCTTTTCCAGGCAGTAGGCCCGTACCAGGGGAGAGGGACGGTACATCTTGTAGAAATCCAGGATCTCCTGGGGAATGGGGATCTCCCGGTCATCATTGTCCAGCTCCTGGCGGATCAGCTCGTCGCAGAACACAGGGCGCAGGTCCTCAAAGCCCATGGGCTTTCCGGTGCCGGGATTCAGCAGGGGAGCGGGCTTGACCTTCATGTCAGCCCGGACATTGTACCATGCCTTGGGCATCTCATCTTCGGAGAGATAAATTTTGTAGGGAATGTTGTTGATTTCGGCTGCCATGGTGAGTTCTCCTTTCATAGCTCGTAAACGGTCCTTTGTGGAGAAGGCATCAAAAAAAGACCTTCATCCACAAACGAACCTGTTGATAGGTTCCTTTGGGACAAAAGCCTGAAACTTCTGCGGTGCCACCCAAATTGACGAAAATCGTCCGCTCGGCGACGTGCCATCACACGTCTTTCCTTGGTAACGGGGGAAAAGCCCGTCGGTGCCTACTAAACTGCCCTGTTCGGCCCGCCCTCCACGGTCCATTCCACGAACGCCTTTCCGCTGCCCTTTCACTACCGGCAGCTCGCTGGGGGAAATGCCCTTTCGTGTACTTACTCCGTGTCATCGGTTTTGGTTTTGAACTTGGCGCAAGCATACGCCGCCCGAGGGCAAATGTCAAGCGGAAATTTGCGGTTTCATCCAAAAAGCTAAAAATTAGCAGGACGTTTCCAACAAAAACGGCAAACCGCACAAAGAAATGTGAAGACGGGCAGGAAAGCTCTGTTGCATTTCCTACTGGATTTTCTCTGGTTTTATCCCTATAATCAGGGACAGAAAAGAGGTGAGCGGATATGACTGCAGAAGAAATGCTATGGGAATACGGCGGTGATATTCTGCGTTCGCCTACCATGGATCAGGAGCGCACGATCCCCCAGCACGGCAGCACCACCTGCTACGATCATTCCGTGGCGGTGACGCTTTGCAGCATCCGTCTGGCTCAGAAATGGGGCTGGGACGTGGATTGGCGGAGCCTGGTGCGGGGCGCACTGCTTCATGACTATTTTCTCTACAACTGGCGGGAACACAACCGGGACCACAAGCTCCACGGGTTCTACCACGCCCGCAAGGCCATGGAGAACGCCCAGCGGGATTTCGGTTTGAATCCGCTGGAAGCGAATATCATCCACCGGCATATGTTTCCCCTGAACCCCACGCCGCCCAAGTACAAGGAGAGCGTTGTGGTGACCTGCGCGGACAAGATCTGTGCCACCCGGGAGGTCTGGAGCTGCGTGCGGAACGCATCGACCCGGCGCTTCCGTGCCCTGATGGGAACGAAGTAAACACCGCGTCAAGAAATGAAAAATACCCCCGCTTGTGAGACAGAGCCTTGTCTCGCAAGCGGGGGTTTCGTTATACCTGAGAAGGAAATTACCGGCGGGGACGATTTTCAGGACTCCTTTTTCGGACAGCCGCCGGCACAGTGCCGGCAGTCTCCGGAACAGCCGCAGCTGTCCTTTTTCCGCCAGCGGCGGATCGCGGCGACGGCGGCAAGGGCCACCAGTGCCAGCAGCAGCCAATCCAAAGTGTTCATCACAGAATCCCCACCAGCGTATAGACCACAAAGGCCACGATCCACGCCACGCAGCACTGCATCAGCACCACGCCCACGGTTTTCAGGGTGGAGTTGAACTCCCGGCGGATGGTGGCCACCGCCGCAATACAGGGAGTATAGAGCAGGGTGAATACTAGAAAGCTGATGGCGGCCCGGCTGGCGAACAGAGTGGAGAGGGCGGCACCGCCCAGCAGGATCTCCAGCGTACTGACCACGGATTCCTTGGCGATGAAGCCGGAGATCAGGGAGGTGGCGCAGCGCCAGTCCGCAAAGCCCAGAGGGGCGAACACCGGCGCGATCCACTGACCGATGAGGGCCAGCAAACTGTCGGCGCTGTCAGTGACCACGTTCAGCCGGGTATCAAAGCTCTGGAGGAACCAGATGATGATAGTGGCCAGAAAAATCACGGTAAAGGCCCGCTCCAAAAAGTCTCTGGCCTTTTCCCACAGCAGCAGAGCCACACTTTTAAAGCTGGGAAGGCGGTAGTTGGGCAGCTCCATGACGAAGGGCACGGGCTTGCCCCGGAAGACCGTCTGATTCATGATGAGGGCCGCCACAATGCCGATCATGATGCCCAGCAGATACAGGGAGATCATCACGAGCGCCTGATACTTGGGGCAGAAGGCGGCGGTGAAGAAGGCGTAAATGGAGATCTTGGCAGAGCAGCTCATATAGGGCGTCAGCAGAATGGTCATTTTCCGGTCCCGGTCAGAGGACACGGTGCGGGTGGCCATGATAGCGGGCACGGAGCAGCCGAAGCCGATGAGCATGGGCACGATGCTGCGCCCTGACAGACCGATTTTCCGCAGAGGCTTGTCCATCACAAAGGCCACACGGGCCATATAGCCGGTGTCCTCCAGAATGGACAGGAAGAAGAACAGGGTCACAATGATGGGGAGGAATACCAGTACACTGCCTACGCCGGCAAAAATGCCGTCGATGATGAGGCTGTGGACCACCGGATTGATGCCGTAGGCCGTCAGTGCCCGGTCCGCCAGAGCGGTAAGAGCGTCGATCCCCACGTCCATCCAGTCGGACAGCCGCTGGCCGATGACGTTGAAGGTCAGGTAGAAGGTCAGCAGCATCACCGCCAAGAAGGTGGGGATGGCGGTGTACCGGCCGGTGAGGATCCGGTCGAACTTCATGGAGCGGGCGTGTTCCCGGCTCTCATGGCACTTCACCACGGAGGTGCTCACCACATTTTCAATAAAGCTGTACCGCATATCCGCCAGTGCGGCGTTGCGGTCCAGGTCGGTCTCCGTCTCCATCTGGACGATACAGTGCTCCAGCAGTTCCTTTTCGTTTTCATCCAGCTTCAGCTGGTCCGCCAGATCGTCGCCGCCCTCGATGAGCTTGGCGGCGCAGAACCGGGCGGGAACGCCTATACGGTCGGCATGGTCCGCGATGAGGTGCACCACGGCGTGAATACAGCGGTGTACGGCGGAGCCGTCCGAACAGAAGTCCGTCACCTTGGGCAGGATCTTTCCACGGGCCACAGTCAGCGCCTGATCCACCAGTTCGCTGACGCCCTCGCCCTTGGCCGCCGTGATGGGGATCACGGGGATCCCCAGCGCCTGACTCATTTTCCGCACGTCGATGGAGCCGCCGTTGGCCCGGACCTCGTCCATCATGTTCAGGGCCAGCACCATGGGCACCCGCAGCTCTAAAAGCTGAAGGGTCAGATACAGGTTCCGTTCGATGTTGGTGGCGTCCACGATATTGATGATGCCGTCAGGCTTCTGATTGATGATGAAGTCCCGGGAAACGATCTCCTCCTGCGTATAGGGCCGCAGGGAATAGATACCCGGCAGGTCCACAACGGAGCAGCCCTTTTCATCCCGGATCTCGCCCATTTTCTGATCCACGGTAACGCCGGGGAAGTTGCCCACGTGCTGATTGGAGCCGGTGAGGGCGTTGAACAGCGTGGTCTTGCCGCAGTTCTGATTGCCTACCAACGCAAAAACCATCAGGGCTCCTCCTTCACTTCGATCTTTTCGGCCTCCTCCACCCGGAGGGTCAGCTCGTAGCCCCGGACCCGGATCTCAATGGGGTCTCCCATGGGGGCGATCTTCTGTAAGGTGACCCGTGTGCGGGGGATCAGTCCCATATCCAGCAGGCGGCAGCGCAGAGGGCCGTCTCCGCCCACAGAGGTAATGGTGCCGGAGGCACCGATCTTTAATTGATCCAATGTCATTTCGGTTTCGCTCCTGTCCGATCAATTTGCCATTCTGATGGTATCATTCTCCATAAGTGCTGTCAATGTGAAGTATCATAAAAAATAGCCGATTTCCCATGAAAAAATGAGAACCGTGCCTGTATTGGCCTTCAAACAAACTTCCCTTGACAATTCTGGCGGATACATTTAATATAGTAAGCGTTTAGATTTACCCCAACAGACACGGAAAACCGCCTGTTTTTTCCGCGCGGTACGGCAAATTGCCTGCCATTCGCCCAAAACCGGGAACGGATACGGCAAATTTGGAAGCCGGACCCTGTTGCCGGCAAATGCATCCAATCAAACGACCAGAGAATGAGAAAGGAGCCGCCGACCTATGGAGACCATCACCAGCAGACAGAATCCGCTGTGCACCCATCTCCGGAAGCTGGCGGCCTCTGCGTCCTACCGCCGCCAACGGGGAGAATTTCTCTGCGACAGTCCCAAGCTGTTGAAGGAAGCGCTGCTGTGGGGGGCGGAGGTCCGCACCGTTGTGGCTACGGCGGGGGTAGACCTGCCGGAACTGCCCTTGGGTGTACGGCAGGTGGAGGTCCCGGCGGATGTAATGAAGTCCGTTTCGCCTATGGAGACCCCCCAGGGGACGCTGTTCATCTGCGCCATCCACACGGAGCCGCTGCCGGAAATGCTGGCGGGCCGCCGCTATGTGGTGCTGGACACCTTGCAGGACCCCGGCAACGTGGGTACCATCCTCCGCACGGCGGACGCCTTCCATGCCGATGGAATGTTTCTGGTGAACGGCTGCGCGGATCTCTATAACCCCAAGACCCTCCGGGCCACCATGGGGGCGGTGTTCCGCTGCCCGGTGTGGACGGTGGGGGCGGAGGAACTGTCCGCTCTGCTGAAAAGAAACGGCATCCCTCTTTACGGCGCGGCGCTGCGGGAGGATACCCTGGACGCCCGTGCGGCGGATTACAGCCGGTGCGCCATTGCCATCGGCAGCGAGGGCCGGGGACTGACGGAGAGCGTACTGGCCCTTTGTGACCGGACGATCAAAATTCCCATGAGCGAGCACTGCGAATCGTTGAACGCGGCGGCGGCAGCCACGGTCCTGCTGTGGGAGGCCGCCCGGAATGACTGAGCGGGGAGGACGGGGGATATGCTGAAATATTGGGTATGGCTGTCGGAACTGAAGGGCCTGCGAAATCAGACCAAGCTGGCGCTGCTGCGCCGTTTCGGCGATCCGGAGAGCATTTTCTACGCCGATCCTGATGAACTGATGCTGACGGAGGGGGCCGACCCCGGTCAGCTGAAGCTGATGGAAAACCATGATCTCGCCCCGGCTGACAAAATTCTTGCCGACTGTCAGCGGCTGGATATTCAGCTTCTGACCTTTTCCGACGCCGCCTATCCCGGACGGTTGAAAAACATCTACGATCCACCGGCTTTGCTCTACTACAAAGGTAAGCTGCCGCTGCTGGACGATCTGCTCAGCGTAGCGGTGGTGGGTACCCGCGACTGTACGCCCTATGGCGTTGCCTGCGCGGAAAAGCTGGGCTTTGGCCTGGCCTCCGGCGGGGCCGTGGTGGTGAGCGGCCTGGCAAAGGGCATCGACGCTGCGGCCACACGGGGCGCTCTCAGGGCCGGCGGCGTGACCATAGGCGTGGCGGGTAACGGCTTGGACGTCCATTATCCCTATGAGAGTCGGTATCTCTATGAAGATGTAGCGGTATCAGGCGTTCTGTTTTCGGAATACCCACCGGGGACGGAGCCGGCGCCGGGGCATTTCCCGGTGCGAAACCGTATTCTTTCCGGGCTGTCCTTAGCGGCTCTGGTGGTGGAAGCGCCGGAACGGAGCGGCGCGCTGATCACCGCTATGACGGCCTTAGAGCAGGGCCGGGATGTATTTGCGGTCCCCGGTCCCATCGACGCACCTACCAGCGTGGGCTGCAACCGTCTGATCCGGGACGGCGCGGGGCTGGTAACAAATGCGTCCGACATTTTGCGGGAATACGAGGGCCGCTTCACTTTGGATCTGAAAGAGGCGCGGGAGGAGCCGGAGACTCTGGGCTATCAGGCCCGGACGGTGCCGGAGCCGAAGCCTGTGGCCCCT
>QWCY01005512.1_pt1 | contig 11922 bp, 7 predicted proteins | sample 1972631 | NCBI WGS metagenome assembly QWCY01 (sample SAMN09866696, study PRJNA288562) | Human gut metagenome isolate pre1_stool, whole genome shotgun sequencing... | isolation source: gut | host: Homo sapiens | place: USA: California
GAGGATCATTTCTTCGGACATATCATTTGATTCTTCCGAAGTTTTATTTCTCGCCTACGTGGGCATTTTTTAGTTTCCACCGAGAGATTTGGGAATCCCTACGTAAGTATTTGCTTTTCCTGCCAAATGGGGGAGGAGGGGAGCTCAGGACGTAAACGACTATCTTTGTATAGCATTTGCTATGAACTCACCTTACCGCCCCTCAATAGAGATTGACCATTAGTCCTAGGAATATAATGCGTCAGCCCTGATCCTCACTCCCCTACAATCATCGTGGACCCCAATTAATCATATATAGGTATTCGCCCTGGAGCAAATCAGCACAGTTAGGTATTTTAGACAAGGAGAATGACCCGTAACTTTGCATAGATAAAGGGGAACAATGAGTTACGATGCTCCCCGATCACCTGTAATTCAAATAAACATCTATCTATGCAACAGAAACGATTACGTTTTAGCACATTACTCTTGTGCCTCTTGCTCCCGCTCATCGGGCAGCTGCAGGCGCAGACCATAGACTTGGGAGACTTTGCCAATCCCTCGTCACACTTCAATCAGAGCATCGGGCAGACGGCGCCCTTTGACTTTGATTACCTCAGTAGCGTCACCCAGCAGATCTACACCGCTGCGGAGCTACAAGGACTAGAGGGCAAGGAGATCACCAAGCTCGCCTTCCAGATCTATCTGTCTGATGGTGAGTCCTACAACACAGAGTACACCAACGACCTCCAGATCTACCTCACCAACGTATCCGACGACCACTTTGAGCCAGTAGCTGGCAAGTATCACTGGCTATCTATCAATGCCGAGCAGGATCTCTATATGAAGAAGACGATCACGCTCGATCTGATGGACTTGACCATCAATGGTAATCACGAGACCTCAAAGGCTGGCGTAGACTATCACACGCTAGAGCTAGAGCTCGACAAGCCTTTTGTTTACACAGGGCAGTCTATCCTCCTCTCCGTACGCTCTAAGGCTAGTAAGCCTGCCGTTGATGGAGCTGGAAGATCCTATATCGAGTTCTGTAGCTATCCTAAGAATGTCAAAGAGATGCCCGTCCGCACAATCAATAAAGCAACAGACAAACCTATCAGCGAGGGCTTCGTCGGTGTACTCGGTGAAACCGCAGATCGTGGGCAGAAGGATCGTGCCGTGATGCGCATCACCTTCCGCGATGCCAGCACGCCTCAGCCTAGCTACGACCCCGTACACCCTGTCGTACAGCTCACCGAGGCTGGATCTCTAGCCAAGCTGATGCAGGGGATGGATCTCCTCAAGTGCCAGTCCATCACGATATCGGGTCCGATGAATGCTGAGGACTGCCAGACAATCCGTGACAACATGGGCAATCTGACAGAGATCAACATCGCAGATGCGACCTTTGCTGAGGATCAGCTACCCGACAGAGCCTTTTACAATATGCCTCTCGTTAGCAAGGTGACACTCCCCCTCACCCTCAAGGTGGTTGGCGAGAGTGCACTAGCTCAGATGGCTCAGCTGGAGGAGGTCCTCCTCGGCAGTCAAGTCACTAAGATATGCGATAGTGCCTTTGCACAGAGTAGCCGTCTGACCAAGCTCAGCCCGATGCCTGCGCTGACCACTATTGGTGCTTACGCATTCAAAGAGTGTGTGGCACTCGCCTCTTTCCCCTGGCCTGAGACACTGACGACACTAGGTATGGAGAGCTTCTCTGGCTCTGGACTCACCGAGGTGCGCCTACCCAATGTTGCTGTCGTACCCAGCACTTGCTTCGCCAGCTGTAAGGCTCTTGCAAAAGTGTATCTCGGAGCCAAGACGACAGAGGTTATGTATGGCGCATTTGCTCAGTGTACGGCGCTGACAGATATTACTGTCGAGGCAGTGCAGCCGCCTAAGGCTCACATCAGAGCCTTCAATGGGCTCAAGCCTGCGGACATCAGCAGCATCAATCTCTTCGTACCTAATGATGCGCAAGAGGCTTACAAGGAGGCTAATGTTTGGAAGGGATTCCACATCGCCCCCATCCCAGGGACTGAGCCACAGATCAAGAAGTATCTACTCACCTATCGTGTCATCGGAGAGCACGGCACGCTATCGGCCACAATGGCTATCGGCACCGCAATCCCCTCACAGACAGAGATCGAGGAGCATACGGCTATCACCTTTACCGCAGACCCTGATCTTGACTACGTCGTCAAGAGCTTTAAGGTCAATGGTACAGAGACCCCGATGACCGCTGGAGAGCAAAACAGCCAGACGTATACGTTCAACATCGAGGCTGCCACAGAGGTAACCGTTGAGTTCGTCCATCGTCCCTATACGGTCACTTACTCTGTACGAGACAATGTGGGAGGTACGATCACAGCTACCTACAAGGGGCAGCCTCTCGACTCAGGAGCTACGACAGCTGCCGGGGAGTCTGAGACAATCATCTTCACGGCACATCCCGCAGAGCACTACCACGTCAAGAAGTGGGTTGTCAATGGTAAGGAGGGACCCAAGCCTGCTGAAAATAATCAGTGGCAAGTGATCTCTGGCAAGGACTACGTCGTCGAGGTTATCTTCGAGCGTGACAAGGTCTACTATATGGTCGATGTATCACAGGAGGGCAATGGTGGCCCCATCTACCTAGAGGTAGGTGGCGTACGTAGTGCGCTCAAGAGCAAAGTGCCTGAGAACATGGACATCCGCGTCTATGTCGAGCCCGACAAGGGCTACCGTCTAGACTATTGGATGGTCAATAAGGAGCGCATCAACCCTGTCGACGGCTCACTAGAGTACACCACCAAGGCAACGAAGGATCTACGCATCGTAGCCTACTACGCCAAGGAGGAAGAGGGCAACGCCATCGATGCGCCTACAGCTGCCACGGCAGATGTAGCTATTGCCCTAGAGGGTCAGACGATTACCCTGACCAGCAATACGGGTAGTGCGCTCGGCACCATCGCCCTCTATGACTACGCAGGTCGTCTCATCGAGCAGCGTGTCGTAGCCGACAAGCTCTGCACGCTCATCGCTCCACAGGCTGGCGTATACTTACTCTCTATCGGCACGACCACTGCAAAGGTCTGTGTCAAGTAAGGTGCTTATGTAGCGCTCACATCCAAGCTTCCTAACCTTACTATATAGGAGGCAACCCGTCAGGACGCACGGACGTGTCACCCACTCATGGGGTAGGCGCGATCCGTGCGTCCTTTTTTTATTATGGCTGTCCGACTACGCTATTTCGACCCATCTACAGTTTCTCACCTATGAAACTTTAGTTTCCCACCTATGAAACTCTAGTGTCCTACCTATGAAACTCTAGTGTCACCCATATAAGACTCTTACCGGACAGCAATGTTTTTATGAAAGGAGGGATTAGAGATTAGAAGACAGAGACGGGGGATGCTGTATCTGAACACTTTTTCGTACCTTTGTCTCTAGAAGAGGATGAGTCACTAGATCGACGCACTCCCCTCTAGCTGTACAGATACAAAGAGTTGCACGATACGATACAGCTTGTACGGAGAGGCTTACGATCTGCTACAGAGGTAGATTTGGCTCTGCTTCGACCTAGATTATAACGACCGAGCAGAGCGTCCCATATCACACAGGACTGACCCATCACTCAGCCTATTCACACATTACACACCTTACTTAGGTCGACCGAGTATGCTAGCCAGCTGTCTCGCCACAGCATCTGCTAGATCGTTGACTCCGTTGCCTCTATCATCTCACATGTAGCTCTCCGAGGCTCAGCGTTGTAGCGTGATAGCCCTTTGCAACAAGCCGTAAGGTGCATTTATCCAGCATAACATCAGTACATCATGCAGAAGTACACCATCGTAGATCTCAATGGTATGACGGAAGAGCGACTCAAAGAGGTTGCCTCCCAACTAGAGATTACCAAGATGGCCTCCGAAAAGAAAGAGGTCATCTACCAAATTCTAGACGCTCAGGCAGAGGCTGTAGCCACCCAAACCGTAGAGCAGCAGCAGAGCAACAAGCGCAAAGAACGACAGAGCAACTCCCGCAACAACCGATCTAAAGAGGAGAAAAAGGACGCTAAAGACGACAATAACAAGCCAGAGCAAAAGAAAAAATCTAACTCGCGACAGAACAAGCGCTCCACTAAAACGGATAAGCAAGACGCAGCTAACCAACCCTCTGAGATAGATCGCCAAGAGGCTATCGCTATCGTTGAGGAGGCAGCCGCTACGCAGTCTGAGGAGAAGGGCGCAAAGCGCAACAACAACAACAACAACAACCAGCGCAACAACAATAATAAAGAGCGCAGCAATCGAAACAACAACAAGCGCCAAGAGCAGACGAACCAGTCTGACAAGGAGGATAAGCGTCCTCAAACCAAGCAAGAGACAGAGGAGCAGCAACAGGAGGAGGAGACGCCGATGGTCTTTACCCACCCTGATGCGGACTCACTACTTGGCGAGGTACTAAGCGAGTCACACAAAGACCACAAAGAGACAACGGCAGAGGAAGACTCTGACGAACCAGCGCAAAAGGGTAAGCAACAGAACAACAAAGGTAAAGAGGAGGCGGAAGAGACTTCGTACGACTTTTCCGACATACTGACTGCTAGCGGACTGCTAGAGGTCTCACAAGAGGGATACGGCTTCCTCCGTAGCTCTGACTACAACTACTTTCCCTCACCGGACGATATCTACGTCCCAGCCGATATGATCAAAAAGTGGCACCTCAAGACGGGTGACGTCGTCGAGGGTAGCATACGTCCACCGAAAGGTAATGAGAAGTACTTCCTACTACAGAACATCCTGCTCGTCAATGGACGTCATCCGAAGGAAAATCTGGATCGTGTCTCCTTTGATATGCTGACACCACTCTTCCCAGAGGAGAAGTTTAAGCTAGAGTCTCAGGGCATCGCAGCTGTCTACGACAAGACCGCTATGCGCATCGTGGATCTAGTCACCCCCATCGGCAAGGGACAGCGTGGACTCATCGTTGCCCAGCCTAAGACTGGTAAGACGATGCTACTCAAGGACATTGCCAATGCAATCTCTGCCAATCATCCTGAGGTCTATATGATCATTCTCCTGATTGATGAGCGTCCCGAGGAGGTGACCGATATGGCTCGCAATGTCAATGCTGAGGTGGTCGCCTCGACCTTTGACGAACCAGCTGCCAACCATGTGAAGCTCGCTGAGCTAGTGCTAGCCAAGGCTAAGAGTATGGTCGAGAGTGGTCACGATGTGCTCATCATGCTAGACTCAATCACGCGACTCGCTCGTGCTTACAATACGGTACAGCCTACCTCGGGCAAGATCCTCTCGGGAGGTATCGAGGCTAATGCCCTACAAAAGCCTAAGCGCTTCTTCGGAGCTGCACGAAACATCGAGCATGGCGGTAGTCTCACCATCTTAGCGACGGCTCTGACCGAGACGGGCTCCAAGATGGACGATGTCATCTTTGAGGAGTTCAAGGGTGCTGGCAATATGGAGCTACAGCTTGATCGTCGTCTCTCCAACAAGCGTATCTTCCCCGCTATCGACATCCTCGCTAGTAGCACCCGTCGTGATGACCTCCTACTAGACTCGACGACTTTGCAGCGTATGTGGATCCTACGCAACCACCTATCTGATATGAATACGGTAGAGGCGATGGAGTTCCTCAAGCAGCGCATCGAGCTGACGGAGACCAATCTGGAGTTCCTCGCCTCGATGAACGATTAGGTCTCGAGGAGCCACTAGCAGCCAGAGACTTAACGATGTCTTCTAGCACTTCCGCTCCGCACCACACACTCCAGTTCGTGGAGATTGCTTAACTTTGTGGTGAGGAGCGGGAGTCTTCTACCCCTTTCCTCGAGGGTGCTACGCTGTGTAGCCTCTCTCGACTCGTAATCATCCACTCTTAGCCTGTACATCTCAATGTATCGCATCGGAGATATCTTAGAGCAAGCTCTACTACTGCACGACTGCGTCGTACTCCCCACGATAGGAGCCTTCATCGTGGAGCAAACGCCTCCACTCTATGACAAGGATCTCAATATCATCACGCCGGCAGGACAGCGCATCTCATTCAACGCATCTCTAGTAGATCGTGACGGCATACTAGACAGTTGCTACGCACGCACCCTAGGACTATCCGTACGCAGAGCGCGCCTCGTGGTAGACTCCGATGTGACCGTAATCAGGAACCAGCTATATCAGTCGGGCTCTCTAACTATCGGCTCCAATCTCGGCACCCTCACGCTACAGGAGAGTGGCGAGCTACTCTTTACACCCGTACAGGAGCGGCAAGGGCTGAGATCGATACACTCTTACGGTCTCTATCCCCAAAGTTGCTTGCTTCCAGCCGTATCCCCTATCGAGCACACCGCTACCGAGCCTGCCAATGAGGCGAAGGGAGATCGGAAGTACTGGACCATACGTATCAATCGGACTGCGGCCAATTGGGCAGCTGCAGGAGCTATATGCCTTCTCTGCCTACTACCCATCAGCTCTGACAGTCACCCCGATCGTTACAGTGCGGGCTTCGTCCCTTACGGCTGGCTTGAGGAGGCGAGCGTGGTGACCTCAGAGCAAAAGCAAGCCTCATCAGGTAACGCAACTATTGTCACGCAACCCGACAAGGCTACAAAACAAACGGAGATCGTCTCTGCAACTCCAAAGCATAGCGCAGCTTCGTCTCTAGTTATCTCGCACGACGAGGCTTTACAGCAAGGAAGCCACGCTATCGTCGTAGGTGTCTTCAAGGGACCTAAGCGTGCAGAGCGCTTTATCGAAGAGGTAACCGCAGAACAACCCCAGACCGCAGGGGTCTCCCTACAGATTATCCAAGAGTCCTCTCGCTGTCTCGTCATCGCAGGCATCAGCTCCTCTGAGGAGCATGCAGGCGAGCTACGTCGTACCGTGTCTGCGCTATCCGACAGCTTCGCAGGAGCGTGGATCTACGCACTCTAGTAGCCTCTTACCGCCACTAAGCAATTACTTATATCAGAGGTGTAAGCAAACGCATCACGCCGTGAGCGATGCGTCTCCACAACCTATTGCGTCGTAGGGCTATCCTATGACAGAGGGCAAGGGTTGTCTCAAAACTATCGACAAACTGCTGTGCGACCTCCGGTGAATAGGCAATGGTGGTCAAGTCGAAGTTGTACTCAAAGCTTCTAAAGTCTAGGTACGGTGTTCCCGTCACCACACACTCCTTATCGATCACCGCATAAGTAGCCTCACGTAGGCCGTCATAGTAGTATATCTCCACGCCAGCCCGCAGCAAATCGGTAAAGAATGCGTGCGAAGCCTTCGGCGCCAGCCAGCTACGACCACGACGAGGTAGGATCACCCGCACCTGTACACCTGAGAGTGCCGTAGAGATCAGCGCCTGCTGTATGCTATTGGTGGGGATCAAGACAGGCGACTCGAGGTAGAGCGACTGACGAGCTTGCAGGAAGGCATGCGAGAGAATCATCTCTAGCGAGGGGAAGTCGTCCGTAGGGTGCGTCGGGAAGATTTGCATCTTGATCGGCTCTGCTGTCGTCACCTTCGAGAGGCTCTGCTGTGGCGAGAGCAGTTGTTGCGTTGCCACGTACCAGTCCAGCGCAAAGCTGTACTCCAGTTGTCGTACTGCTAGTCCGCTGATACGCAGATGAGTCGTCGCCAGAGGTTGCGCCCCTTGAGGCAAGTGCTGTAGCTCCGAGAGTAGCACGTTTCCCCCTGTAAAGCCCGCGGCACCATCCACCACCACGAGGTTACGATGGTTGCGATAGTTCACACGACTCGTAAGCAGTCGAAAGCGTACGGGGAGAAAGGCAGCAACCTGTCCGCCCAACTGCTCCATTCGCTTGCGGTAGCGTCGACTCAGACTTCGTGACCCCACATCATCGTAGAGCCAGTAGAGAGCCACGCCCTCCTGAATGCGCTCTGCGAGTAGATCTAGTAAAGCGTCCAGCCACGGACCCTCCTCGATACGGTACAGCTCGATGTAGATATAGTGCTGCGCCTGTGCGATAGCATCACGACAAGCCACGAGCCACTCACGGCTATCGTCATAGTGCGTCAGTTCATTAGCAGTAGTCAGCGGTGTATCGGTCAGTCGCTCTATGAGAGCGGATAGCGACGTGAGCTTAAGATCTGCGACCTCCTCAGCCTCTGTGCTAGGCAACGACTTAGTCTCTACAGGAGCATCCGAGAGCGCCTGTCTCACCTCCACATCGATCAGCTGCTTGCGTCTCAGCGAGTAGCCAAAGATGATGTAGAGCAGGAGCCCCACGACAGGAAGAAAGATGACAACTAGTATCCACGGGATCGAAGAGACAGCACTACGCTCCTCTCCGAGCACGATCACGATGCCTCCGATGACAGAGAGGAGATAGAGAATGAAGAGGAGCTGAGCCATATGCTAGAGGATCGTTAAGTCATATGGGTGGCTCTCACTGTAAGCCACAGCACGAGCCATAATATCGTCGAAGCACTCGCCACGGGTCGTCCGTCCATGCTGCACAGCGACCGCCTCAACTACGCCCGAGGCGCACTTCACACCGTCACTACGTACGATGATCTGGTCGAAGATGAGCTTAGCCCCCTCACGTCTGGCACGCAGTGCCGTGTGAAAGGTATCACCACTCCTCAACGAGCGATGATAGGTGATAGAGACCTTGTAGACGAATAGGTCAAGACCCAAATCGTGCATCTCAGCAAAGCTATCGCCCAGTGCCAGCCAAAACTCGTGGCGGGTGTGCTCCATATAGCACTGATAGTTGCTATTGTTGACCACTCCCTGGAGGTCGCACTCGTAGTCTCGCACCTTGAGCGTGAGACCATACTGATATTTGATTGGTTGTTTCATAGATCTAGGTATCTCTTCTGTAAAAATGCTTCTGTATAACTCCCCTACCCCTTGAAGTGCTGTACCTCCGTACGCTCTCTAAAGAGATAGAGCCGGTCATTAGCCCGCACCTTGCGCGGTACGGGGATAGAGATGCGTTGCCCCTTGGTGGCACGAGAGACCGGCTCCAGCTCGTAGCGCATCTCCGAGAGCGTCATATCGACCACACCCGTCGTCGGCCCGATGATCAGAATGCGATCGTCCAGTGCCAGCTCGCCACTCTCTACCTCCACCTCGGCCACGCCGATCTTGCTAAAGTACTTAACGATGTGAGCCACGTACTCCTTCTCCCGCACAGCACTAGAACCCGCAAAAGGCGTCCACTCGCCCAGACGCTGACCGAGATAGTAACCATCCCAAAAGCCTCTGTTGAAGACCTCCCGTAGTCGCTCATCCCACTGCGCTATCCGAGCCTCATCGTAAGTGCCTGCACAGACAGCATCGATAGCCTCGCGGTAGCACTGCACCACCGTAGAGACATACTCTGGGCCACGAGCGCGCCCCTCTATTTTAAAGACCGTGACACCCGCCAGCATCATTTTATTGATGAAGTGGATCGTCTTCAGATCCTTCGGCGACATAATGTTCGGGTGCGTCACCTCCAGCTCGACCCCCTGGCGATCATCGTAGACACGGTAGCCACGACGACAGATCTGTGCGCAGCTACCTCGATTGGCACTCGTAGCTTGATGGTGCAGACTCAGATAGCACTTGCCCGAGACCGCCATACAGAGCGCCCCATGGGCAAACATCTCTATCTCCACCAGCCTCCCCGATGGCCCGACGATCTGCTCCTCAGCTATCTTACGTCTGATCTCTGCCACTTGATCTAGGTTCAGCTCACGAGCCAAGACCACCACATCGGCAAACTGTGCGTAGAAGCGCAAAGCCTCCCAATTGCTAATGTTAAGCTGCGTAGAGAGATGCACCTCCAACCCCAAGCGATGCGCCTCCATCAGCGTCGCCACATCGGCAGCGATCACCGCCGTGACCTGCGCCTGCTGCGCATGGTAGAGGATCTCGCGAAGTAGCGTCAAGTCCTCATCGTAGATGATCGTATTGACCGTCAGGTAACTCTTCACGCCACTCCTCCGGCAGGTCTCCACGATACGATAGAGGTCGTCCGTCGTAAAGTTGTAGGCAGACTTAGCCCGCATATTGAGCGCCTCAATGCCAAAGTATATACTATTTGCTCCAGCACGTATCGCAGCGCTCAAGCTCTCATACGACCCCACAGGCGCCATCACCTCATAGCGACTAGGGTCACGCAGTTCCTCGGGGAGCGTCACCAACTCACGCTTTATGATCGAGTCGGTCGTCTCTATTCTCTCTGTACGTTCATTCATAGGGACAAAGATACAAACTTACCCTCAAGCGACCACCTCCGTATATCCTCATAGACTCCAGCCCCTAGCCCAAGCTTCACAGCAAGAACAAATCTTCGATGAGGATAGAACAATGCAAAGGTAATCTAGCCACTCATAGGGTACTGCTCTTCAGAGTACGCAACGTCAGGCTTGCTTACAAACATTTCAATCGCTCATAAAGACAAAGGAAAGCCTCCGAAATTAGAAGCCCCCACACACCTAGCTCAGAGGTGTGTGGGGGTTTCTAAATGGCTATTTAAGGTTTGCTAAATGAGAGCCCCTCGTTGGCCGAGTCGGTGAGACGAGACTCGCTATTGACTGTCTGACGACTAGAACTCTTGAGGCGCTTATTGCCTAGCGTACAACTGATGCTGAGCGTGACCTTCGGACTGTACCAGTCCTGGACGAAGACTGTCGGCTGGGAGAGCCCTATGATCTCGCCCCGTGCCACATTGCTATTTAGTAGGTCGTAGCACGAGAGGGTCCCCTCCTTTACACACCTGCAAAGGTAGTCAGCCTTTACGCTCCGTACAATACCCGAAAGGGTAATTCTACGCCTCTATCCAGTGTTTACGAGTTTCTGGTGAGAGCTTGCTCGACGGCGGTGATGAGCGACTCGTAGAGGTCTGGTAGGCAGAGGTAGTCGTTGTAGTGAAGGTAGTACTCCTCGTCTAGTTCGTCGCTGATCTCGGGTCCGAAGGTGAGTGCGTACCCCTCCCAGCCATCGTCTATGTCGAGATAAGCTTCTCCATCATACGTGTGAACGCCCACTATGGGGTACGCTTCGCAATAGATCCAGTCATACCGACACTGATTTATGAGGGTCAGGCTAGACTTGAGTTCTGGGGCTATCTCCTCTTCGCTCCACGAGACCTCGCCCTCCTCGCCTAGTAGGTCTAGAAAGAGGCTGTTGAGGAGGGAGACAAATGATTTGCGAAGGTCTATGAGTTCTTGATACCATTCGGACATCTTTGTCGTGAGGCTGAAGATGTCGCTCTGTCGCTCTAGGGTCTCTTTGTCCAGGGCTTTCTTGAGCAATGCAGTGATGAAGTCGTGATTGCAAAAGTTAATCCCGAAGAAAATAAATGAGTCTTCAGGATCTCTAATGAAGTTTTGAGTAGAGAAAGGGTACTCTAAGCGTTCGGTCAGATCCCAGTCACGATAGAGGATGAGGTTGATCCCCGTCTCGCTACGCTTCACTCCAGCGACAGGATATAGATTATGTACGCTATGCTCATCCGAGTGTAGATCAAAGGCGCGTAGGATCGTTTGCTCTTTATCGTGATCATAGGGGGAGGTGGGGAGATCCCATGTTAGCTCTTCTAGCTGATGACTCTCGAGATAGTCTGCGAGTAGTGTGGTGACTTGGGGTATCAGCTCCTCTCGTACTTTTTTGTACTCCTCCCAAATGTGGTTCAGTTGATCCTTCAGATCTTTTAGTTCTTGCTTCTTAGCCCAAGTTTCACGGCAAAAACGAGTTTCGGGGCGTTTTGCAGCGAAACTTGGGTGAGGAGGTACACAAAGATAGCTCTTTGTTGGGAGTTAAGCGGCATGGGCTCGGAGTTTTGAGGCTCGGAGCTTTTGGCGAATTGTTCTTAGAAATCTGTTTCTTAGAGGGTTGTGTGGTTATAGGGTTGGGGTAATCTGGTATGAGCATCTGCATCGGAGTCTTCTTGTTGAGAGCTCGATGAGGACGCGCTGTGTTGTAGAGAGCAATCGTTTGCGAGAG
>QWCY01005514.1_pt1 | contig 11916 bp, 8 predicted proteins | sample 1972631 | NCBI WGS metagenome assembly QWCY01 (sample SAMN09866696, study PRJNA288562) | Human gut metagenome isolate pre1_stool, whole genome shotgun sequencing... | isolation source: gut | host: Homo sapiens | place: USA: California
CGGAAATGCGAGATGCTTTTAAATGGCTGGATTCGGAAACTTTTGACCAGTGTATTAAAAATACTGTAGACATTGCGGAACAATGCCACGTAACAATTAAATGGGAAGCTCCTCTGCCTGATTTCCCAGTACCGCCAAATCATACAACTGATTCTTACCTTGAAGAACTCGTAATGCAGGGGTTAAAAAGAAAGTACGGTGAAGAAAATATAACGCCAGAACTTAAAGAACGCGTAAAATATGAACTCGGTATCATTGAGAAAATGGGATTTTCAGCCTACTTCCTGATTACATGGGATTTTATCCATTTTGCCAAAACACATGATATTCCAGTAGGTCCCGGAAGAGGTTCGGCTGCCGGTTCTGTTGTTGCATACGCTCTTGATATTACAGATTTAGACCCTATACGCCACCACCTGTTGTTTGAAAGGTTCCTTAACCCAGAACGTTTCAGTATGCCTGATATTGATACAGACTTCTGTATTGAAAAACGCGGCGAAGTTATAGATTACGTTGTAAGAAAATACGGAGAAGATAAGGTCTGCCAGATTATTACGTTCAACACGCTGGCTGCAAGAAATGCTTTTAAAAGTGTGGCAAGAGTTTTCGGCATGGAATATGCAAAAAGTAACAAAACAGCTTCATTAATTGAAGATACAATTGAAGGTTCCATGATAGAAGGTTCGGAACTTAAAAACCTTTACGACACAGACCCCGAGATTAAGCGTGTAATTGACACGGCAAAATGTGTTGAGGGGATGAAATGCGGTATCGGTATGCATGCGGCGGGTGTTATTATTTCATATAAACCTCTTGACCAGATTGTGCCCGTACAGCCTTCAAAAGACGGAATTATCATAACCCAGTATCACAGAGAAATTCTTGAAAAAATGAAGCTTTTAAAAATGGACTTTTTAGGGCTTCGAAACCTTACAATGATACATAAAACCTGTAAACTGGTAAAAATGTGTCAGGGCATTGATGTTGATATTAACCATATTCCGCTTGATGATAAACCGACTTATGACATGCTTGTTCGAGGAGAAACTGTCGGAGTATTCCAGTTAGAATCCTCTGGTATGACAAGTTTGGTTAAAAAGTTAAAACCCGACGTATTTGAAGATTTAGGCGCATTGGTAGCCCTTTTCAGACCAGGTCCGCTCGGTTCGGGCATGGTTGACGATTTCGTTGAAAGAAAACATGGTCGTCAGGCTATTACTTATGCACACCCCAGATTAGAACCTATCCTGAAAGATACATACGGAACAATGGTCTATCAGGAACAAATCATGCAAATCTTCCAGATTATGGCTGATTATTCACTCGGACAAGCCGATCAGGTTCGCCGTATGATGGGGCACAAAGACCCTGTTGCCATGGCAGCGCAAAAAGGTAAACTCGTAGAAGGTTCCGCAAAATACGGCATGAAAAAAGAAGAAGCCGAAGATTTATTTGAAAAAATCGAAAACTTCGCGCAATATTGCTTTAACCGTGCGCATTCATCAGCTTACGCATTTGTTGCATACCAGACAGCTTATCTAAAATGCCATTATCCCGTTGAATATTTATCAGCTCTGCTTTCCAGTGTCGCCGGAGATCAGGATAAAACGCAGGCTTATATTGAGGAAGCTTTGAAATACGGTATCAAAGTTCTCCCGCCTGATATTAACAAATCATATCTTGAATACGCCCCCGACGGAAAAAATATCCGCTTCGGTCTTGCTTCTATCAAACAGGTAGGAGAAGGCGTTATTGAAGAAATTATAAAAGAGCGTGAGGCAAACGGAGATTATAAATCAATTTATGATTATATTAAACGTCTTGATACAAAATGTTCTAACAAAAAAACTCTTGAAGGATTGATTAAAGCAGGAGCATTCGCCTCAATCGAAAAAAGCCGTAAGCAGCTTATGGATAATATCGAATATATTACGGCAACTGCATCAAAAGAATCAAAAGCGAAAGAATCAGGTCAAGGCAGTTTATTCGACATGCTCGGCGATACATCAGCTATTGAAGATGCAAAATTTCAGCTTTCAGGCTCAGATGAAGAATATGATGCCAGAACTTTGCAAAATTTTGAAAAAGAATTTCTCGGCTTTTATGTAACAAGCCACCCGCTGTCAACTATAAGGGATAAGTTGCCGTTCCTTATGACGCACAAAATAACGGAAATTCCGGAACAGCCCAATGATAAAATTGTTACGATATGCGGACTTATTACGGGAGTTAAACAAATTCCCACAAAAAAAGACCCGACAAAATTCATCAGATTTGTTACCGTTGAAGATTTATCGGGGAAAATAGAAGTAATTGCTTTTAACGGAAAAATTCAGGAATACGGTGATTACCTGCAAAATGAGCAGAGAGTAATCATATCAGGAAAAGTTAACAGAAGAAGCGATGACGAACCGCCTTCACTAATCGTTGAAACCGTTAAAACTGTTGATAATTCAAATATTTTTACGATTTCACTTCTTGATGATTTCAAGTTTGAAGAAATTGTATTGCTTAAAAACATGCTTTGCCAACATTCAGGCTCAGACCCTGTGACATTCAAACTTAAAGATTTTGACGGCGACGTAAAAGTATTAACAGCTTCCATGTTCTGGGTGGAAACCTCAAATGAACTTGTAAACAGCTTAAAAAAACAATTTTCCGATAGACTTGATATCGATGTACGCTCTATGGACAGTCAAGAAAAACGAGAGGAAACAGCAGCAGTATAAATTAAAAAAAATGCTTGCAAAAAAATTTTGTTCATGTAATAATAAAAAAGTACCCGATGCGGGGGTAATTCAGTGGTAGAATGCCTCCTTGCCAAGGAGGATGTCGCGAGTTCGAGCCTCGTCTCCCGCTCCATAAAAACCAACCCCTAAGGTTGGTTTTTATTTTGCAAAAATTTAAATAATTTATGCGGAAGTAATTCAGTGGTAGAATGCAACCTTCCCAAGGTTGACGTCGCGGGTTCGAGTCCCGTCTTCCGCTTATTTACAGGGAAGAGATGTGTATGAAAAATAAAAATATTTGGTTAATTGCACTTGTGTTTATTTTGGGATTAATTTTCAGATTGATTTTTCTTGACAAAGCAGGAGGATTGTCTTATGACGAACTTGTCTCTTTTAAACAGGCAAGTCAGTCAAATGCATTATCGACCATATATTACACGCTCAAGACAGATGTACACATGCCCTTGTATCAATTATTTTTGCACTGGTGGGCTAAAATATTCAGTTTATCGGATTTATCACTGAGAGCTTTCTCAGCTTTTTGCGGGATACTGACAATTATAACAGGCTTCTATACAGGCAGAGAGCTGCCCTCACCCCGAACAAGTATTTTATGTGCTTCACTATTTGCAATTAATAGTTTCTTCATCTATTATTCACAAGAAGTGCGCATGTATTCTCTTTTAATCTTGCTGGCCTCATTAACTGTGCTCTTTATCGTGAAAATAAAAAATAATCCTGAAAACAGATGGACTTATACAGCACTTGTCATTACCTGCTTTGCGTTAATACACACTTATACAATTGCTTTTATATATGTTATTGCCTTAATATTAACTGTTTTTGTATATTTGTACTTACAAAAACAACCGCTTAAACATCTCCGAAATGCAATATTTACACTTATAATATTATGTATTCCGGTATGTTTGTTTTTATTTATTAATTCGGCAAAATACACAAACCAGATTAACGGTTATTATTGCGACTGGTCAAGCTTATTTATCGTAATCCAGGACATGTTTACTCCTGTTCTCGAAAGTCTGGCTAATAACCCGCCGCATTATATGCATTTATTCTTTACAACACTTTCGTTATCTAAATTAATTTTTATAGTACTGCCTGTTTCAGCGGCTCTTTTCGGAATTTACACAGCGTTAAGAAAAGATAAATTTTCCTATGCAGTTATTGCTCCTGCTGCAGTATTTTTTATTGCGGAAATTATTGCATTTAAATTCACTAATTTTAAAATACTTCCGAGATATGCGGCAATATCCATGCCTGCTTTTTTAATCATTACGGCTTACGGATTTTCTCTTATTTCAAACGCAAAAAAGCTAAACGTAATTATTCCGTCAATATTTATTGTATTAAATCTGGTTTATCTTTTATTTTCGCCGAACGCCGCATATAAAATTCCTCGTGACGGCTTCCGCCCTCTAGCCAACCTTATAAATCAATCAGAAATTCATAATTCGGATTTTATTCTTGTCTGGAACAGAAAAGAAGTCCTTGATAAATATTTAGACAAAAAGGTAAATGTTATAAGTATTCTAAAGGATTTCGCCTATAAATCAGAGGTTATGGCCGCAAATGAAAAACAATTTAATTCACTTCCCATAGAAAAAAGAAAGGAAATACTGCAGCCGTATTTTTATCAAAATAATATACCGTACAACACATTGTTGTTAATGAATTATATAATAACAAACATGCAGCCCGGTCAGAAATTCATCGTAACAACAACCGAAAACTTTAACGATTTCGACAAAGAAAAATTTAAACATCTGGTTGAAGATCCGGAACAGTATCAGGCTGCTTCACTAAACGATTTATTAACCTTAAAATCGCTTACGGATATAAAAGAAATCTGCAGTTATAATCTGAAATTTATAGAAACAAAAGAAGCATCTCCATACGTGATAACAATTTATTCCAAATAAATTACCACTTTTTAAATATAAAAAAAGCAGCCAAAACAATTAAAACAAAGCCTGCAAGATAATTCCACCGAAATTCTTCTTTGAGGTAAAGAACAGAAAATACACTGAAAACAACGAGTGTAATAATTTCCTGAATAGTTTTTAATTGTGCAGCAGAATAAACATAACTTCCAATTCTGTTTGCAGGCACCTGAAAGCAGTACTCAAAAAACGCAATTCCCCAGCTTATGAGTATAACAGCCCATAAAGCCGTAGATTTATGTTTCAAATGACCGTACCATGCGAAAGTCATAAATATATTTGAAACAGTTAAAAGCATAATCGGAGCAAAATATTTAAACATGCATTATCAGCCTTTCTTTAAAAGATTTTTACCTGATAATTATACATCAAAATATTAAAAGAAAGTCTTGACATTTAAATATTTTCTTAATAGAATAGTTCATGTGACTTGCCGACTTGGCTCAATGGTAGAGCAACGGTTTTGTAAACCGTAGGTTGTAGGTTCGATTCCTATAGTCGGCATTTTTACTTAAAAAGCCCTTGTGGCATTTAGCCTTTGTGGCGCAGGGGTAGCGCACTCCCTTGGTAAGGGAGAGGCCACGGGTTCAAATCCCGTCAAAGGCATTTTTGAAAAAAGAATATGGGTAGGTGCCCGAGTGGCTAAAGGGAGCAGACTGTAAATCTGCCGTCGCGAGACTACGGTGGTTCGAATCCACCCTTGCCCAGTTAAAAAAGACAGATTTTTTATCTGTCTTTTTTATTTTTCTGTATTAAATGAATAAATTATAGTTCTGTTATATTTTTCACCTTTTTTAAGAACAGGTTTTTCATCAAATGTATTTATTGCATCAGGGAAAAATTGGGGTTCAACACAAAATGCCGAATGTTTTTCATATCGTTTTGCATGTTTGCCAAGCGGCTGCTCAGATTTACCTAAATTATTTGCGGTATAGAACTGAAACCCGGGTAAGTCAGTTAATACTTTTAAACTTATGCCGGACTTTTCAGATTTAACGCTTGCGGCTTCTATCAGTGTTTTTCCGTCATAATTATCTATAACAAAATTCTGGTCATAACCGTTTTTATTCATTTCAGAAAGTTTTTTGGGAGTTCTGAAATCAAATTCGGTTCCTTCAACAGATTTTATTTCTCCTGTAGGAATTGCTATTTCATTTACAGGAGTGTACTTTGATGAATTGGGTAGTTGAACCGAATGTTCCATTACGGAATTCTCTTGCGCATTTTCCGCCCCGTCAAGATTAAAATAAGAATGGTTAGTCAGATTTAAAATTGTATCATTGTCCGTTTCTGCTTCATACTTTATTGACAGATTATTGTCATTATCAAACTTATATGTAACTGACATTTTTACATTAGCAGGATAACCGCCTTCCATATCTTTTTTAGTATATGTAAATTTTACCCCGTCTTTTAATATTTGTGCATTCCAATTTTTAACATCTAAGCCTTCTTTCCCGCCATGACAATGAGTTTTTCCCTTATCTTTATTGCAATCCAGTTTGTACTCTTTTTCTCCGAGTTTAAAAGTCCCGTTGTTAATCTTATTTGCACAGGGACCGATTGTTCCTCCTGCATGACCTACAGGAGATTTTTCGTATGGAGTTACCGAGTTATACCCTTGTGTTACATCTGTCAATTTTCCGTTTTTATCGGGAACTTTTATTGATGTTATTGCTGCACCGAAAGACGACAGACTTACACTTGCACCGTTTTTATTAGTAATTGTATAAAGCTCGGCAGTCTGATTTGTTTTTTCAATTTTACCAAATGTCTTTTTTTCTATTTTTACAGAGTTATCTTGTATTGATTTTACAAAAGTATCTTTTAAAGGTTGTTTAGCAATGTAGTTAGAATTAACTACATTTTGTAAAAAAGGTCTGTTGTTATTAACAAAATATATATGAGAATTAAAGTCTATCGGCATATTCACACTCCTTATTAACAGAGAAATAATAACATAAAATTATAAAACTTATAAACAGAAAAAATTGCTAAAAGTTATTAAAATATTGCCGCAAAAAAGATTTGCATGTAATATTAAAAAGGATATTTATAAGGAGAGTTGAATATGAAAAATTTATTCAGGTTTGGTTTATCTGCAATTGTTTCTCTAATTATAACAATTCCGGCATTCGCGTATCCGGATGTTTCGGCAGATTACTGGGCAGCTAAACAAATTGAAAATTTAACTGAAAAAGGTGTTATTGTCGGTTATCCAGACGGAACATTTCAGCCTGACGACAATGTAACACGTGCTGAATTTGCTTCAATGGCAATAAAAGCGTTAGGACAGGAACACACGACAGTGGCGCAGCCGGTAAAATTTACGGATATAGAAGCTTCTTTCTGGGCTTATGATGCTATTCAAAAAGCTTTATACTTCGATTTAATTTCTTGTCCGCCTGAGGGGCAGCCTTTTAGACCAGATGATACTGTTACAAGAGGAGAATCAATTTCAGTAGCAGTCAATGCGTTAACAACAGAGCAGATAAGCAAATTTAAAGCAAAAGATGTACTTAGCAAAAAATATGCAGATACTGACAAAATTCCAGAATGGTTCATAATACCTGCAGGAAAAGCTGAAATTTTAAATATGCTGGTAACAATTCCTTCTAAAAATAAGGCTGAAATACAAGCTGAAAGACCTGCAACAAGAGCTGAAGTTGCTGCTATTCTTTATGAAATGACAGAACAAGCTAAGCTTAACCCTAACGCAAAACTTGCTGAAGCAATGAGAAAGAAAACAGGAGAAGGATTTATCATTGAAAATGCGTTTGTCCAGGGAAGTATAGGAACAATCCCCGCAGGAGCAGTTGTTCCGGTTAAGTTAAGCAATTATATAAGTTCACAGTCTTCTCAATCCGGAGAAATTTATACAGCATCTGCCCCGCAGAATTATGTTACTAAAGAAAAATTTATTCTCATTTACAAAGGCTCAAATCTCAAAGGGCAGCTTTTGGATGTAAGAAGCGGAAAATGGTTTGTAAGAAACGGTGTCTTGGTACTTGATAACTCGTTAATTACAACAAACAATGATCAAACCGTATCTTTTGCTGCTGTAGGCGAAGTAACAAAAGACAGAAACTGGTTTATGAAAATAGTCAGAGCTACTTTAAAGGGTGAAAAACTTAATGTTAATCCAGAAGAAACAGTTTATATAAAACTTTTAAAACCAATCAGAGTTGATTTAACAAACGGTTGGATTATCGAATAAAACTTTTTATAAAGGGTCTGGTATTATCGGACCCTTTTTTAATTTACGCTTTCTCCCAAATTATATTTTTCATATATAAGTTCATCTTTTCCTGATAATATGTTTTTTAAACTTTGTGCACCTGTCGGATTATAGTATATACCCGTAACATTATCGGTTCTGATTTTTAGTGCATAAGCATCACGTCCGTATTGATTAGGTCCTTTAAGCCCGTTAACGTCAAAATATATATAACCGCAAGCATCATCACTACCCTGTACCATTATATCGTTTCCGTGTTCATCTTTTTTACAATACCCATTCTCATCTTGTTCACAAGTCTCCCAATGATTTGAACAAGACGGTTGCTGTGTTACAGCAAGAACACTTCCGTCAGCGAGCAAAAGTCGCGGATAATTAAGTTTTTGTCCTGCATTACTTCCATTTGAAACTTGTTTTACAGCATATTTATAAGTTATATCAAAATACTTTGAACAATCCGCTGAATTTTTGTTTTCACATAGTTTTGCGGCATTAAAGTATTTTAACAATTTCTGCGCTAATTCAACACTCGTTTGGTTTGTATCAAATAAATATGTATTATCCCCTATTGTACCGCCTTCATTCTGTGCGGCTAAAAGTGCATTTTGAATAACTGAATATGTTTTTTTCGTGGCAGAAATAAGCACTTTGTCTTGATATTTTGTGATTAAAGAAGGTAGGGTTAAGGATGCAACAACACCGATAATTCCTAAAGTTACTAAAACCTCAGCTAAGGTAAAAGCGGGTTTTGGAGCTACAGAGCTGCCCCCCCCCCGAACACTACGTGCGTAGAAACTTCAACACAAGCAACACTAATTTTACAAAACTCATGTGCCTGTTCTGCTTCAAATTCTTTCATAATCGCTCCTTTCTGTTATATTAATTATAACAATATATTTTGGAGAATACAAGTATCATACATCTTTTTTTATAAAACCTGTTTGTATTATATCCTTGCCAAACTTTTCTTCAAGTCTATCAAAACACTTTGACAATTTCTCTTTTCGCTCGTCAGCACTTATATCCGAAAACAAAGACATCTGAGCTTCATTATTAAATACAAAAGTATCAAGAATTACACCGGTACTTCTATAAAGGATATTTGGGTTATACATTTTATCAAGAAGTTCAAAAACAATGTCAGAGATTTCAAGCTCAAAATCAGTGCCCGCATTTAATACTTTTTTTTCACAGAATATCTTAAAATCTTTTGTTCTTAAAAATATGCTTATCCCTTTACATTTTGCGTTAATTCTTCTAAGCTTGACACAAGCTCTGTGAATATGATAATTCAATGAATTTTTCAGGTAATTTTTATCGGATGTAAATTTTGCAAGAGCACTTGTTTTCTGAATTGATTTTGGCAGTTTGACCTCGTCAGATACCGGAGAAACCATTTCACCGAGAAGCTCATGTTTCATCTCAAGACCTCTTATCCCAATTTGCTTGTTCAACCACAAGTCATCCTGCGAAACAAGCTCGTAAGCCGTTAAAATCCCGTTTTTACGAAACATGGCAGATAAGTTTTTGCCGATACCCCAAATTTCATCTATACTTGTCTTTTCAAGTACGGGCATAATTTTTCTTGAGCCGATGAGAAAAACACCTTCTTCAAGTTTTTTCGCCTTGTCAGAAGCCAGTTTTGCAAGAGATTTAGATGAACTTAGTCCGATAGAAACAGGAATATCAACTTTTTCTCTTACTTCCTGCCTTATCATTTGAGCGATTTCAAGATAATTTTTTTTATATAATCTCTCCAATCCGGTTAAATCTACAAAAGCTTCATCAATAGAATAGACCTCAACTTTAGGGCTGAAAGACTTTAAAACATCCATAACTTTGTCTGAAATCTTGCAATATAAATCATGGTTGGCATTAATGAAAACAGCTTTTTTCATTTGTCCTTCTATCTGAAAATACGGCATCCCCATTCTTATGCCGAGTTTTTTTGCCTCTTTGGAGCGGGAGATAACACACTGTCCGCGTCCTGACATGACACAGACAGGTTTTCCTTTGAGTTCGGGAGTAACAGCCTGCTCGCAGGAAACAAAAAAAGAATCACAATCAACCAGAGCTATAACATTTTTACGTGCCATATCAACATTATCAGCTATGTTTTGATTTTCTTCCAACATCAAAGAATAATTTCCCGTTCGTTTTTATAAGTTACATATCCCAAATTAGCTGCCGGAGGCTTTTTAAGATATTTTCTTTTAGTATAAATTACACCTACCTTAGAAGAAGCCGAACCTTTCGAATATTGTTTTGCAAGTTCGGCACATTTCAAAAGTAATGCATCATCGGGATTTTCACATTTTAAAAGAACATGAGAACCTGCGCAATCTTTTGCGTGAAACCAGTAATCCTCATCCTTTGAAAGCTTTGAAACAATATAATCATTTTGCCTGTTATTTCTTCCTACAAAAACTTTACAGCCGTTTAAAGTAAGTTCTAACGGTTCAAAAGCAGACTTTTTTAATTCTTTTTTTGCTTTTTCGGGCAAAATTTCTGATTTTATTTGCATTAGATCGGATATTGAAGAAGCAATTTCCAAAGAATATAAAATCTGTTCATAATATTCCGTTTTCGCTTTTAATTCAGTTGTAAGCTCAGTGAGTTTTGCAATAGTATTTTTACCTTTATTATAAAGTTTATAAAATCTGTTTGCATTCTCTTTTAATGTTTGTGTTTCATCCAGTTCAATCGTTATATCTTTATCGTTTTCATAGTCATATACATTTACAGACTTGGAATAATCAGATGAATTATAAAGATTAGCCATTATCAAATCACCGTAAAGCCTGTATCTATCGGAGTTCAACTCTTTTTCAAGTCTGTACTCCATTTTCTTCAAAGAATTTTTATCTTTTTTAAGTTTAGAATTTATAAGCTGCTTATATGTTTCTTTAAACCTTGTAAATTTATCTTTATATATGCAGTCAGCATAGTAGTTATCTATTATTGAATTAATATTGCCGTCATTTTTATGGGCAAACGAATTTTCCGACGCGTACCACTGCTCAGGTCGTCCTGACGGATAAACATACGGCAGCCCGCCTGCCATTTCGCGTTCACGGCTTTTTTCCGCTCCCACGTTATGAGCACAGCCCAGAATAATATTTGTATCATAATTGTACAAAATTACATTTGAATATTTGCCCATTAACTCGACAGCAAGACATAAATAAATTTTTTCAGATAATTCATTATAAGTTTCGATATAAAATTCTAAAATTCTTTCGTAAGGCGGCTGTTCGAATTTTGAAATCAGAGCATTTTCAAGATATTTCCTCAAAAGCATACAAAACATCGGCGGCTTTTGCGGAATTTCAATTAATCTTTTTTCTTCATTCTCCTTAGACATAAAGCAGACATGATAATATTGCGGATTAATATTCAAATAAAGCTTTTTGGTAACACCTTTGTTTCTAAGCGAAAGAACAATATCACGTCTTGTAGGCTGTTGAATTTTTTGAATTCTGGCACCTTTTAAAAATTCTCCGTTTTGTTCAAGCCAGAGTTTAAGTGTTAAAGAATCAAAGTTTATCATATTAAAAATTTTATAACAAAAAAGAAAAAGGCGCCAAGTTTTACTTGGCGCCGCATCTAACTCATTAATTTATTGTGATACTATAGAGCATTGAGTTAGAAGAAAAACTTCACAGGCTGGATTTGCTTGACACGGCACATTGAATTGTAATTTGTCGTACATTGACTTGCTTTAGTAAATGAGGTCCCGTTTTTGCAATAAGGAGTTGCGTCACCGACATAACCTGCTATACAAGCACCTTCTTTAAAAGGAACACTCTTTGCTAACCACTTGATACTGCGTTTTCCGTTTGCGTAATTCTCATTCTCTACGCTTACCTGTAAATGACGTACACTATCGCCGCCGCTTTGGTGAGGGTTAGATGTGTCATATGCAGGTATAATTTTACCAGATAACGTGATGTAGAAGGGATAAACATCGCTCCATAATTGAGAA
>QWCY01010406.1_pt1 | contig 11900 bp, 9 predicted proteins | sample 1972631 | NCBI WGS metagenome assembly QWCY01 (sample SAMN09866696, study PRJNA288562) | Human gut metagenome isolate pre1_stool, whole genome shotgun sequencing... | isolation source: gut | host: Homo sapiens | place: USA: California
CGCTCCTCTTCTGAGGTCTTGAAAAGATTCCGGGTTTTTTATTTTGCTGTTTTCTCTTCCCAGATTGTCTCCAGATTTTTTCCATCAATCCAGATACAGCGGTACACCCGCTTCATCTGCTCATCCAGTTCCGCTTCCCGGTCCGTCTTTACAATCACATGGCCGATCCGGTCAGTTCCATCTGCCATGGCAGAAACTTCATGCCCCTCCGGATAATCCAGGACAAGCTCCAGCCCTTCCTGACGCAGACGTTCGACCTGATCCCGGTCGATTTGTGTGATGGTTCCGCTTACCGGACTCAGCAGCAGTTTTGCCATGCACGGGCAGCTTTCCGTCTGCTGAAAATCCGTTTCTTCCCCGAGGGCGCTTTTGATCATCTGCTCATAAAAATCAAATCCGTAATACGTTGAAATCAGTTCCGGAATACAGGTTGCCCCGGTTCTTCCGCCCATTTCAATGATCCAGACCTTCTCTCCGTCCACAAAGACATCCGCATTGACGGAGCACTGATCGGCACCGGATGCGGTGACGGCCAGCTGTATCTGGCGGGCAATTTCTTTCCTCAGTGCCCCGCTGCATCCATACGGAAATGCGTGGCCGACCGGAACGGTCGTGTGTGCACCGCGGTATACAAATTTCGTGTGCGGTGCCAGAAAGACCAGTTTGTGGTTCTGCACAAATCCATCCACGCCGATCTCCGTTCCGCGGAGGAATTTTTCAACCAGCACATAATCTCTTGCCGAACCGTTTCTCGCATTTTCATACGCTTCTTCGATCTGTCCGGAATGCTCCACCACGGTAATTCCGCGGCTTCCTGAACTGTCCACCCGTTTTACGACAACCGGGTATCCAAGCTGTTCTGCGGCTTTTTGTGCCTCCTCTGCGCTTCTTACCCGCATCCCGTCTGCCGCGGAAACGCCGCCCTGCCGGAATGCGTCTTTCATCTTTGCCTTATCGGTCAGAATTTCCGCCGCCTCATACGGAATGCCGGACAAATGCATCTTTTCACAGACATAGCCGATTGTGCTGACGGCCACATCGGTTCCCGATGTACAGATTCCGTCGATCTGTTCTTTTTCCGCCGCCGCAAGAATCGCTTCTTTATCCCGCGTATTCAGTTCATAAATTTTATCTGCAAGTGCAAACCCCGGATAATCGCCGGGAATACTCACTACGATCGTGTAAAGACCCATTCTGCGTGCAGTCCGGATCAGCGGCACCTGGTAAATACCGGCGCCTAAAATCATGATTTTTTTCACTTTTTTTCTTCCTCATCAGATACGTTAATGGTTTCCCGCACAATATACTGCGGCGTGCGGTTCAGAATCAGAATCATCTTTCCGATGTATTCTCCGATGATGCCGAGCACCATCAGAATCAATCCGGAAAAGACAACGATGGCGCAGATTGTAGAAGACCAGCCAACCATCATGGTCGGATCGATGAGCTTTCGGATGGCAATAATGATGGCTGCCAGAAAACCGCCGGCTGCAGAAACTCCGCCGAGAACGGACGATATGCGAAGCGGAATTACAGAATAGTTCCAGTAGGCAAGCCACAATTTGATCAGTTTCTTTAACGTATAGTTGGAAGTTCCCACTGCACGTTTGAAATGCTCCACCTCTACATTTCCGATTTTGTGTGTCGTGCGGTAGAAAATGCCGTCAATATAGGGATTGAAGCTGTCGTATTTTACCACCTCGTCCTTGATCTGGCGGGTAATCATCCAGAAATTGCTGGAAACGATGTCTTTTGGCCGTCCGAGAAGAATCCGGGAGGAAACTTCGTTCAGTTTGCTGGTGACATTTTTCAGGAACGAATTTTTCCGTTTCGGATAGCAGCCGTAAACCAGATCGTATCCTTCTTCCATCTTGTGGATCAGTTTGCTGATCTGGGACGGATGTGTCTGCATGTCATCGTCCATGCCGAGAATAAAGTCTCCTTCGGTGTAGTGGAGTGCCGCCATCAGCGCATTGTGCTGGCCGAAATTGCGCAGCAGGTTGATGCCCTTGACATTCTGATACTGCTCACCGAGCTTCTTGATCTCCCCATACGTATTGTCTTTCGGGGAACCGTCGTTCACCAGGACAAATTCGCAGTCATATCCGTCCATTTTCTTGAATTCTTCCATCACCATCTCTACAACTTTCCGGATCGTTGCCTCGGAATTGTAGCATGGGATGACTATTGAAATCAGTTTCATTTTTTTCCTCCATCGGTATCGTTCAGAATGCAGTCATAGAACAGCGGCGTGCCTCCGGTATGGATAAAAAGCACATCGCAGTCCTGTAACTGATGTTCTTCTATGTACTGCTTCATTCCCCAGAATGCCTTTCCGGTGTACGTCGGATCCAGCGGAAGGCCGTTCCGGCAGAACTCTTCCCGGATCACCTGTAAAATCCGCTCATCGTACTGGCCGTATCCGCCCTGGCGGTATCCCATTTCCAGATGAAGTTCACTCTCCCATCCTTCCGGCAGCACGAGATGATTCTTCGCAAAATAATCGGAAATGCCGCTCTCCATGATGCGGATGGCGCGGTCGTACTCGCGGGATGAAATCGAAAGGCCGATGATCTGCTCCGTTCCCTGCTCGAGCAGTTTTCCGCTTACCAGGCCGCACTGGGTCGAGCCGGTTCCGGATGCTGCAAAGATATGAGAAAAAGAAATGTTCTGTTCTTTCTCCCACGCAAGAATCTCGCGGTAGCCGTCCACGTAGGCCTGTACCGGTGTGCCTTCATTGCCCGTTCCGAATTTATCCCCGAAAATATAATATGGGTGATATCCCTCTTCTGTCAAACGGTTCATCGTCTGCTCGACGGTCTGTGCAATCTCTGTTTTTCTGCACGGAATGACTTCGGCTCCGAGCCATTTCATCAGACGGCTGTTGTTGGTTTCGATCGGTTGTTCCTCGTTTTCTTCGGAAGAACAGATCATATAGCATGGAATTTTCTCGGCACAGCACAGATTGGCCAGCACGCGGCAGAGGTTGGATCTGCTGTTTCCGTAGATGATCATGCAGTCTTTGTTTTTCTCCTGCATATCCTGGAAAAAAGCACGTCCGATGCGGACTTTGTTTCCGCCTAAGGAAAACGGAAGAAGATCCTCCCGCTTGCAGTACAGGCGGACGCCTCTGTCGTTTGGAAATTCCAGTTTCTGAATTGGTGTCTGTATCATTGTTTCTCCTCTTTTATTCTTGTTTCAACTCACAGTCGGTATTTTCACGGAGTCTGACATGCCGAAAATAGTTCGACTGTGACTTGCCTCATGTCAGTGGAGGATACCGATTTTTCTCCGCCCGCCACTGCCGTTATGTTTCTTTTAATAATTCATCCCACCGCTTTAGAAGCTGGGGACTTCTTGTCTACTGGTGTTAAATTCCGGCATGTACCGGAAGCTTTTCCCTATTATAGACTATTTTTCTCTGCGTGGCAAGCCATGCCGGAAACAGGAAAAGTCCGCCGGTTTTTGTTTTCACATCTGCCGACGGGCTTTGGGGATTTTTTACGTATTCTGTTTTTTCGTCCGGGATCTGTTCAGGCTTCCTGCGGTGCGGCAAGATTGGCCACAATCCGCGCCACCTGCGCTATTTCCGGGATTTTTGTGTACTCGGCGCAGCTGTGTACCTGATTCATCGAGGTTGCGATGACAAGCCCTTCGATGCCGTGCTGTGCAAAGACGTTGTTGTCGCTGCCGCCGAAAGTTTTTTCGAATGCAGCGGTCAGGCCTTCTTCTGCAACGGCGCTCTCGTAATGCCTTGCGGCATCGCTTGTCAGCGGCGTCTCATACGCATGGATATTCAGCTTTTCTTCCCAGACCAGCTTCGCACCAATCTTCTCTGCTTCCTGCTGGAAGGTTCTGTAATATGTTTCCAGAAGCTCCATCGCCGTCTCGTGGTTCAGACTTCGAATTTCGCCTTCGATCACGCAGCTTTCCGAAACGATGTTGGTACCGGAGCCGCCGCCGATTTTTCCGATGTTGGCAGTGGTACTTTCATCCACGTGGCCCTGCGGAAGCTGTGCGATTGCGTGGGCGGCCGCCTGGATGCTGTTGATGCCGTCCTCCGGGTGGAAACCGGCGTGGGCGGCTTTTCCCTGGATTTTCGCCGCGAAGGAAACGAGTGTCGGTGCCGCGTAGGCGGCTGCACCGATCGCGCCGCTTAAATCCAGAACGTATGCTTCTTTTGCCTGCACCTGGCTGTAGTCGAAGGCATTTGCGCCTTTGCAGTACAGCTCCTCACCAGTAGAGATCAGGATTTCGATCGGGCGGTGCGGTGTTTTGGTCTCGATGAGGTGGCGGACAGCTTCATAGATGACTGTCACACCGGCGAGGTCGTCGGCGCCAAGAACTGTCGTGCCGTCGCTCGTTACGGTTCCATCCTCATGGGAGACGGCTTTTTTGCCTTTTGCAGGCTCAACAGTGTCCATGTGGGCCGCAAAGAGAACCGGGGCTCCTGCAAGGCTGCCCGGAATGCGCGCGAACAGATTGCCCGCATTGGAGCCGGTCTGCTCCTGCGTATGATCTTCTGTAAGCGTAACCCCGATTTCGGCGAATTTTATTTTTAAGGTGTCCGCCATCTCGCGCTCCTCTAAGGACGGCGAATCGATAGATACCAGCTCCGCAAAAAAATCAGCAATTCTTTTCTCATCTATCATAATATTTTCTCCTACTCTTTGGCTGTGTCCGCAATTTAAATAACATACTCAGGCTGCGCCATAATATGCATCTTGCTGAAGAACTCCCGTGTTCTCTGATTCTGCGGATGCTCGAATACTTCTTTCGGTGTTCCGTCTTCTACTACGTGTCCTTTATCAAGGAAGATCACACGGTTCGACACATGGCGGATAAAGTTCATCTCATGGGAAACCAGAAGCATTGTATATCCCTGTGCCGCAACTTTTTTAATAACATCCAGAACCTCTCCAACCAGCTCCGGGTCAAGGGCTGAGGTCGGCTCGTCGAGCAGCAGAATCTGCGGTTTCATGGCGAGAGCTCTTGCGAGTGCCACCCTCTGCTGCTGTCCGCCGGACATATGTTTCGGATAGTGGTTTGCCCATTTTTCCATGCCGACCAGTTTCAGTTCTTCTAATGCAATGGCTCTGGCCTCGTCTTTTTTCATCTTCTTGACAACAATCAGGCCTTCCATCACATTTTCCAGTGCGGTTTTCTTCTCAAACAGATTGAACCGCTGGAACACCATTCCTGTGTTCTGTCTTAAATACAGAAGCTCTTTCGGTTTCCGCTCGGAAAGGCCGATCACCTTGTCCCCGATCGTCACCGTTCCCTTCTCCGGTGTCTCAAGGCGGTTGACGCAGCGCAGAAGCGTTGATTTTCCGGTTCCGGAAGGACCGATGATTCCCACAACATCGCCCTGTTTGATCTCGAGGCTGATGTCGTCGAGCACCACGTTGTCGTTATATTTTTTTGATAAATGATCAATTTTTATCATTTTTCTTACCCTCCCCGTTTGCGGACGCCAGCTCTACCTGGTCCGGAATCCGGATTTTATTTTCAATTACGCGGATGATCTGCTCGATCACCAGCGTTACCAGCCAGTAAATGATGGCCAGTGAAACGTAAACTTCAAAGTAGCGATACGTTCTTCCTCCAATAATCTGGCCCTGTGCGGTAATCTCGACAACAGCGCAGGTAAAGGCAAGAGACGTTCCTTTCGATCTGGCCCGGGTCAACGGACTGCAGGGCCGAACGGATAATCTCAGCCATAAAGCCCGACTGGTTCAGTCCCAGAGCGATCATCGCATAGACGAAACCGGAAATATTGGCAACCGCCAGATTCGTTCCGAACTGCTGGTTGATTGCCTTGAACATCATGGGAATACCAAAGAACGCAACGTACAGCTGTACGATGACCGGCGTGCCGCGGAGCAGTGAAATCAGAAGATTCGTAATCTGCGTCAGCACTCTGATTTTTTTCATTTTGATGATCGCCATCACAAGTCCCAGTCCCAGTCCGATCAGCATAGAAACCACGGCCAGTTCCAGCGTGATCGGCAGCTTTGTCAGCAATTCTGGTATGGATGAAAATACCAGTGAAACGTCAAATAATTTTCCCATGATTTTTTTCCTCTCTTACACGTATTTTTCTACCAGTACACAGGTAAAGCCAAGATTTTTCTTCAGCTTTTTCGGCTCTTCGTCTTTCTTCGGTGCATGGTGGTCGTATACCGACAGGTCAGCGTCCGGATTCAGTTTGTAGCCTAATTTCTCATAAAAGCCTGCGGCGCGGTCCTGGCTCGTGATGACGATGTGCTCGACACCGTATTCTTTCAGCCATTTCTCAGCGGCTTCGATCAGCACGCGGCCGTATCCGCTTTTCTGTTTTTCTCTGACAACACAGACACGCTCGATTTTTCCTGTCTTTTCCGCCGGAAATGCGATGCGGCAGCCGGCTACCGGCTTGTGATCTTCTGTCAGCAGAATCGCCTGCAGATCATCTTTGCTCTCGTCCTGTCCGAATTCCAGTTCAATCGGAATGTTCTGTCCCAAGCAGAACGCATCGGTTCTGACGTAATCATATGCTTTGTATTTCCACTCTTCGCTTCCCTTTTCTACCCGGTAAATTTCTGCCATGTTTTTCGCTCCTTTTAGAATCGGGAAACGGATGTTCTCGATCCGCTTCCCGTCTGTTTTGTAATCTCTTCTGTTCTTATTTCGAAAACGATATTCTAGTTTGGTGTCTCATCAAAGTATTTCTCGTCCGGGCTGGTGTCCACGCCGAGATACTCGGTTGTGATCTTGGAAAGAGTTCCGTCTTCTTTCATCTCTTTTAAGGCTTTGTCAACATCCTCGCGGAGTGCTGCGCCCTCTTCGTTCTTTCCAAACAGGAAGTAGGTATTGTTCTGCGGGAACAGGAAATCTTCGGTCTCCTCGTCGATCTCGTTTGCTTCCAGCTGACCTTCCAGTCCGAACTGCGGAAGCAGGTTGTCGATGATCGGTCCGTCGTCGATTGCCACATCAGCGGTTCCATCTACGATGTGCTGGTAGCGGACCTGGAAGTTTGCATTGGAATATACGATATTGATCTGGTGATCCGGGTTGTCTGTATTCCATTTTTCCAGTGCATTTGCGGTAAGGCTTCCTGCACTCAGCTCAATTTTGTATCCGCGGTCTGCCAGATCGGTAAGAGAAGTCAGCGGCTCATCGCCGGTTCTCTGAATGTATTCGTTGAAGCTGGTTTTATATGGTAAAGAGAAGTAGTAGGATTCTGCTCTCTCATCGGTATATCCATAGTTGTTGACTGCGATGTCGTACTGACCGCTCAGCACACCCTGCAGTGCATCTGCCTGCTCAATTTTCAGTTCATACTGCGGAAGGCGGTTGAACACTTCTTTTACGATATTGATATCGACACCGGTCAGCTCGTTGTCATCATTTACGTAAAAGTACGGTGCCAGTGTGCCGCTTGTTACAGCTTTGATCACTTTTTTCTCACCGGAATCCGATGCGGAGCTGCCTTCTGCGGAAGATGATGCTGCGGAACCGCTGCTGCTTCCTGCATTTGCTGATGCATTGCTTCCACATCCTGCAAAACTTGCTGCCAAAAGGCCAGCCGCTGCCAATACTGCCCAGAATTTCTTTGTCTTTTTCATAATAAAATCCTCCTCATTTTCTCGTTCTTTTCAGTTCCGGCCGCACCCCGGCTGCCTGAGAGTGTTCTACCAGAGCGCTCCGGATTCTTCTGTCTTATCTCTTTATAAAAGTCCTTTCAGCGGATTAATCGATGCATCCACGGAAAGTACGCCGTTCTTCGGGTTTCTGTCTTCCCATTTCGGGCTGTTCCAGATGGTTTTTGAGATTTCTCCTGCGTAATCCTCGTAGGTCTCTCCCTCCGGATGGCGAAGGAATACTTCGTCCGGTGTTTTGCTGAGTGTTCTTCTCGATCCATCGTCTGCCATCAGCTTCTCGAAATCTACTTTTGCAAGGATTCGTTCGTTGTATCCGCGGAAGAGAACCTCGCCTAATTTCTTTCCAGGTCTCGAAAGTGCCAGCACCTGCGGATCGCTTCCGTGACGGAAGGCCGGGATCGCATACAGCTCTTTTAAGTAGCCCCAGATATTTTTGTAATCACGAATCGGTTTCTTCACCGGTCCTACGTTGCGGAAGTAGCTGACATCCCAACGGATCAGAGTGACGTAAGCGCGGACATCGCTGTCGGTGATGTAGTCGCCGAACAGGAAACGGTTCGTCTCCAGCCGTTTGTCCAGCTTATCGAGGGATTCATAGAAATCTTCGTATGCCTCATCGTATGCTTCCGGTGACTGGCAGAATGCCATGCGGTAATGGCCGTTGTTGACATGCGGGAAGAGCCAGTCGTTAAACTCATCGATCTCTTTCCGGAATTTTTTCGGGTACAGGTCCGGCGCATCTTTTGGCTGGAATGGACGGAACTGCACTTCGAGATAGTTCGTAAGGCGGTGATAATCGTTGTTCACAGCCTTTTTCTCTTTGACATCCACCAGGGTCGGTGTCGTTGCTCTTCCTTTGAAGTCCGGGTTTGCTCTTTTATAGAACTCACTTAAGAAGTAAGCGCCTGTCGCCGGATCCTTGAAATCCGGATACTGTCCGAATGCATGTCCGTAACGGTTTGTCTCGCCGGATGGAGAAACTCTCGTCTCCGAGATCACATCCTGCAGTCCTAAAAGCTCCCGCACGATGATCGGACGGTTGGACCAGTTGCATCCGGTTGCCCAGTAGATCCCGAAGCGGTTTGCTTCTGCTTTCAGGTCGCCTTCTTTATCGCCGAATGGCTGGATAAATGCATTTGGCTGACGGATGAAAGCGCCGCGCTCATCGATCTCTACAAGGGTTTCATTTGGTCTTGGGTCTACTCCGACTTCTGCTGCAAACTGTTCTGCCAGTGCATCTGTGTATTTGATTTCTTCGGTTTCTTTATTTTCAACTGGGGTGAAGCTGCATCCGCATCCGCTCATGTTTTTGTCCTCCGTTTTCTATGTCTGTTTATTATCTATTCTTATGTTGTTTATTCTCATTTCTTTTAAAAAAGGTTAAAAAAATAGCAGGCATTCGTTCCGGCCTGCCCGCACATGCAATTTCTGCTATGCTTTTTCTGCCTGCGAATGTTTCTTATTTTTCTTTATTCTGATTGGAGCTGCAGCAACAGCAACAACACATCTCCATCATTCTGTTCTCCTGCATTCGTCTGTTGTCTGTTTTTTTCATTTGCTGTTCTCCTTTCCTACTAAGTCGATATGTTTAATGTGTTTCTCGATTACATGGCATATTATAATGCATATTTTTTCTATGTGCAACCCCTAAAACGCCTTTTGGTAATTGTTATTTCGATGAATCGATTATAGGTTTTTCCTATTGGTTAGTCATACCAGAAAGATATTACTTATCACACCTGTAGGCTGATTTTGCTTTTTCCCGGCCAACCGCCGCAACTTTTGCAATGTGCTCAACAATTCTTGCCATGGCTTTTTTCTTAAGAAACGATACAATAAAAAGCAAAGAACACCACTTGCAAAATACAATGTACTCTCGGAATCTTTCTGTGCTTGTTTTTGTGAGATGATTTTTTGTCAGTTGTGCCCAAATTTCTGAGGCGTACGCGGTGCGTACGTTGATGAAATTCGGGTGCAGCTGGCGGAAAATCAGCCGCAAAGGCAAGTACAGAAAGATTCCGAGAGTACATTACAAAATAAAGGAGAGTTTTTCTTATGGAAATGACATTTCGCTGGTATGGTTCCAAATTTGATACCGTTACCTTAGAGCAGATCCGCCAGATTCCGGGCGTAACCGGAGTCATCACAACCCTGTACGACACTACCCCGGGCGAGGTGTGGACACGCGAAGCGATTCACGCGTTAAAAGAAGAGGTTGAGGCCTCTGGACTTCACATCTCCGGCATCGAGAGCGTCAACATCCACGACGCCATCAAAATCGGCAGCCCGGACCGTGAGCAGTACATCGATAATTATATTGAAACGTTAAAGCACCTCGGCAAGGAAGACATTCACCTTGTCTGCTATAACTTCATGCCGGTCTTCGACTGGACCAGAACAGAACTCGCACGCGTCCGTCCGGACGGCTCGACCGTACTTGCCTACAAACAGTCCGCCGTAGACGCACTTGTTCCGGAAAAAATGTTTGAATCTATCGCAGGTGATGCAAACGGCGCAATTCTTCCTGGCTGGGAGCCGGAGCGCATGGCAAAAGTGAAAGAGCTCTTTGACGCTTACCGCGATGTGGATGATGAGAAACTGTTTGCCAACCTCAAATACTTCCTCGAACGCATCATGCCGGTCTGCAACGAGTACGACATCAAAATGGCCATTCACCCGGACGACCCGGCATGGAGTGTCTTCGGTCTTCCGAGAATCATCATTAATAAAGAAAACATTCTGCGCATGATGAAGATGGTCGATGACCCGCACAACGGCGTGACCTTCTGCTCGGGTTCCTACGGAACAAACCTGGAGAACGATCTGCCGGATATGATCCGTTCCTTAAAGGGCCGCATCCACTTCGCTCACGTCCGCAATCTGAAATTCCACAGCCAGCAGGATTTCGAGGAGGCCGCACACCTTTCCTCTGACGGCAGCTTCGATATGTATGAGATCATGAAAGCGCTGTACGACATCGGCTTTGACGGCCCGATCCGCCCGGACCACGGACGTATGATCTGGGGCGAGAAGGCAATGCCGGGCTATGGACTGTATGACCGCGCACTCGGCGCGACTTATTTAAACGGACTCTGGGAAGCTATTGACAAGAGTCACAAACGTGGAATTTAAAGGAGGTTTTTACTGATGTCTCTTAACTTAACAGCTGCCGGACTGGCAGATCAAAAAGCGTGGGAAGCCGCAGGCTATGCGCTTCCATCCTATGACCGCGAAGCAATGATCACCCGCACGAAAGAATCTCCGTGCTGGGTGCATTTCGGAGCCGGAAATATTTTCCGTGCCTTCCAGGCAAATACAGCACAGGAACTGCTGAACAACGGTACCTTTGACCGCGGTGTCATCGTTGCGGAGGGCTTCGATACAGAAATCATCCGTGATATGTACCAGCCGCACGATAATTTAAGCATTCTGGTGACCTTAAAATCCGATGGTTCTGTCGAGAAAACCGTTGTTGGAAGCATCGCAGAATCGCTGGCTGCCGATACGGCGGATTCTCCGGATTTTGCCCGGTTAAAAGAAATCTTTACCAAGGATTCCCTGCAGATGGCGACGTTTACGATCACCGAAAAGGGATATTCCCTGAAAAACGGTGCGGGCGAACTGCTGCCGTCTGTTGCTGCCGATTTTGCTGCCGGACCTTCTTCCATTACCAGCTATATGGGAAAAGTTGCTTCTCTTTTATATGAAAGATTTCTTGCAGGCGAAAAACCGGTTGCGATGGTCAGCACCGACAACTGCTCCCACAATGGCGAAAAACTTTCCCTTGCCCTGACAGCCTACGCTTCTGCATGGGAAGAAAACAAGCTGGTACAGCCAGGCTTCCTCTCCTATCTGCAGAACCCGGAAAAAGTCAGCTTCCCGTGGACCATGATCGACAAGATCACCCCGCGGCCGGATGCTTCCATCGAAAAGATGCTCGAGGAGGACGGCCTCGCCGATGCACAGCCGATTATCACCTCCCGCCATACTTACGTTGCTCCGTTTGTCAATGCAGAGGAATGCCAGTACCTCGTGGTCGAAGACCATTTCCCGAACGGACGGCCGCCGATGGAAAAGAGCGGATGGATCTTTACCGACCGGGAAACTGTCAACAAAACAGAGCGCATGAAGGTCTGCACCTGCCTGAACCCGCTGCATACCGCACTCGCTGTGTTCGGCTGCCTGCTGGACTATGAACTGATCAGTGAGGAGATGAAAAATCCGGTACTGAAAAAGCTCGTGGAGCGCATCGGATAT
>QWCY01005525.1_pt1 | contig 11891 bp, 8 predicted proteins | sample 1972631 | NCBI WGS metagenome assembly QWCY01 (sample SAMN09866696, study PRJNA288562) | Human gut metagenome isolate pre1_stool, whole genome shotgun sequencing... | isolation source: gut | host: Homo sapiens | place: USA: California
CTTAGTTGTCCGGTTATCCGGTTTTGAAGATAGCGGAAATTATTCGCTTGCAATGACATTTACCGCAGCATTTGCAATTTTAGCACTGTTTAATACCAGACAGTATCAGGTGTCAGATGTGGTAGGGGAATATTCGGACAGAACTTATATCCATTCACGTTATGTAGCAATGGCAGCAGCATTTTTGATCTGCTTTATCGGACTGTTCTTTAATTCTTATACACTGTATCAGTGGAGCGTTATCTTATTATATATGGTCTATAAATGTATCGAAGCATGGATCGATGTATACCATGGGATCGACCAGAAGAATGGACGTATGGATTATATCTGTTATTCCTATATCGTCCGTGGTGTCCTGATGTTTGCCGGATTCTGCGGTATCTTATATCTGACGAAAAATCTGGTATTTGCAGTAGGAAGTATCACACTTACGACGATCCTTGTCGCATTTTTCTATGACAGGAGAGTGGCAGAACGGTTTATTGCAGTGGATGCTAAAACAGATAAAGAAGCCGTAAAAAAACTGATGTTTGCCATGATCCCGTTAGTAGTAGTAGCCGTTACAAATAACCTCTCCATTTCCCTGCCGAAATATTTCTTAGAGCGGTATTATGGGGCAACAGTTTTAGGGTATTATTCATCTGTGGCGACACCGAGTATGATCGTACAGGTCGGAGCATCGACAATTTTCGTTCCGCTGATCACACCGCTTGCCGACCGCTTGAAAGAGAACGATAAAAAAGGTTTTTTAGATATCCTAAAGAAAGTTGCGGTCGTGTTTGCAGTGTTATCTGTATTAGTGGTTATCGTATCTGCCCTGTTAGGAGAATGGTTCTTAGTCTTAGTATTTAAAGAGGAGATCAGGACTTATACATATTTATTTGTGCCGATCATCATATCCACACTTCTGATCAGTATCAATGCATGTATGTTTCCGGTTTGTACGGTACTGCGTGAGATCAAAGGCCAGTTGGCTGTCGGTATCGGAGGGATCATTTCTTCATGGATCGCATCGGTGGTATGTGTGAAGAAATATTCGATGGATGGAGTTGTATATGCACTGTTGATTACATTGGGCATACAGATTATAATAGAGATATACTGTGTATATCATAAGATGAAAAAATGGAAGGAAACCTGATATGGATAAGATTGCAGTATTGATCCCATGCTATAATGAGAGCAGGACGATCAAAAAAGTAGTAGAAGATTTTAAAAGGGTTTTACCGGAAGCCGTGATCTATGTATATGATAATAATTCTACAGACGGAACCGATGAGATCGCAAGGCAGGCTGGTGCAGTCGTGCGCTATGAGTACAAACAGGGAAAGGGAAATGTTATCCGCAGAATGTTCCGCGATATTGATGCAGAATGTTACATCATGACAGATGGGGATGATACCTATCCGGCAGAAGCAGCACCGGAAATGATCGATATGGTATTTGAAAAGAATGCAGACATGGTCGTAGGGGACAGGCTTTCCTCTACCTATTTTACAGAAAATAAGCGTGCATTCCATAATTTTGGTAATTCCTTAGTCAGAAAAAGTATCAATATGCTGTTTGATACAGATATTAAAGATATGATGACCGGTTACCGGGCATTCAGCTATCTGTTTGTAAAATCTTTCCCGGTATTATCGAAAGGATTTGAGATCGAAACAGAAATGAGTATCCACGCAGCAGATAAAAATATGCAGGTGGAAAATGTTGTGATCGAATACCGTGACCGTCCGGAAGGAAGTGTATCGAAATTAAATACATTTTCAGACGGATTCAGGGTACTAAAAACAATCGGAAGAATGTATCAGACTTATAAACCGATGAACTTCTTTGGAGTGCTTTCCGCAGTATTGGCATTACTTTCCATCGGGTTTATGATACCGATCATTGTACTTTACTCAAAAACCGGACTTGTACCGCATTTTCCGACACTTATTGTATGCGGATTTGTAATGTTAGCAGCGATACAGTCATTTTTTTCAGGTCTGATCTTAAAGACCATGGGACAGAAAAACCGTCAGGATTTTGAAATGGAACTCCAGACGATCAGAATACACAGAGATGAATTATCAGGGGAATAAAGAATCTATGAAAGCCTATATTTGCCCGAAGTGCGGCTGGATTCGGGTGGTATCGAGAAGAAGAAATGTGGAATGCTTTAAATGTGGAGAGCCGCATATGGTGGTAACAAAGCTTCCTTATGAAAAAATTGGCCATATGACAGAAGAAGAGCGGGAAAGCTATGCAAAAACATGGCTCTATATGCATAAGGCTAAGAGCGAATGAGGTAAGAAGTTATGTATAAAAGGGAAAAGAAGAGCTGGCTAAAGCACATAGACTTTACAATCGCAGATATTCTTTGCCTGCAACTGGCTTTTATCGTGGCATATATGTGCCGTCTGGGCTGGCATCTGCCATATTCAAATGAGCCATATGAGCGTTTAGCAGTAGTTATGATACTGATCGATATCTGCGTCGTATTTTTCTTTGAACCGTATAACGGAATTTTACGCAGAGGCAAATTTCAGGAGGCAAATGCCTGTATTACCTATTGTACGATCATATTTGTCGGTGTTTTGATCTACATGGTAGCAGTCAAGCAGACAGAGATCTATTCAAGAAAAGTTGTCTTTGCATTTCTGCCGATCGCATTGGTCATGGTCTATGGCGAGCGTGTCTGTTTAAAGAAGCTGATACGGCGCAGGATCAGAAAAGAGAAGAATCTTTCGGTGATGATCCTTCTTACGACGGAAGAATATGCGAAAGAAGTATTAGAAGAATTTGCACATTTAGAATATAAAGATTTTGTTGTAGCAGGTGTGATCGTGATCGACCAGAATTTAAAAGGAATTAAGATCTGTGGTGTACCGGTCGTTGCAAATGCAGATGACTGTTATGAATATCTGCGGACGAATGTGGTAGACGAAGTCTTTATCAATGGAAATACCAGAGAGAGTTCGCAGGCATTGGCAAACGAACTGTTAGAAATGGGAATCACGGTGCATTTTAATCTGGTACACATGAATGCGCTGGCACCGAATAAAGTCGTAGAGAAATATGGCAACTATATGGTGCTGACTTCAAGCATGAAGATCGCTTCCCCAAGGCAGATCCTTGCAAAACGTATCATGGATATTGTTGGAAGCCTGATCGGACTGATCGCCTGTGGCATTGCATTTGTGATCTTTGCACCGATGATCAAGAAACAGTCACCGGGACCGGTATTTTTTTCGCAGATCCGTGTAGGGAAAAACGGCAGGAAGTTTAAATTATATAAGTTCCGTTCGATGAATGTGAATGCAGAAGAACAAAAAGCAGCACTCATGGACAAAAACGAAATGCAGGGGCTGATGTTTAAGATGGCTGATGATCCCAGAATTTTCCCGATCGGTAAATTCATACGTAAGTTTTCCATTGATGAGCTGCCACAGTTTTTTAACGTATTAAAAGGTGATATGAGTCTGGTTGGAACCAGACCGCCTACTGTCGAAGAATTTGAAAAATACCAGATCCACCATAAGGCAAGGCTTGGCATTAAACCCGGCATTACGGGTATGTGGCAGGTCAGCGGCAGGAGCGACATTAAGGATTTTGAAGAAGTTGTTGCATTAGATACACATTATATCTCACAGTGGAGTATCGGACTTGATTTTAAGATCCTCTTTAAGACGCTGCAGGTCGTGATCACCGGGAAAGGTTCAGAATAGAACAGATGAATATCAGATATCAGTATGAGTATGTAACAAGTCTTCTAAAGCGTTATGGCTTTCGGGGACTTGTTTTCAAAACATTAGAAAGAATGCAGTCACCGATGTTAGCATATACTGACCGGTATGTGCAGTTCCTGCCATCGAAGGAAGAATTAGAAGAGCAGAAAAAGACCAGTTTTTCTTATGCACCATTGATCAGTATTGTTGTACCGGCTTATGAAACACCGGAGGTCTACTTAAGGGAACTGATAGGAACAGTTCAGGCGCAGACCTATACGAACTGGGAATTGTGCCTTGCAGATGGAAGTAAGAGCAGACAGGTCGCACAGATCGCAGAAGAATATGCAAAAACAGATAAGCGTATCCGTTATCAGAAACTGCTTCACAATGGCGGTATATCGGAAAATACGAATGAAGGTTTTCAAATGGCATCGGGGGCATATATCGCACTGATGGATCACGATGATCTTTTAAGTGAAAATGCTTTATACGAAATGGTAAAGTGTTTAAATGAAAGATATCTGCCAGAGGAACGAAAGATGGCGATGATCTATTCTGATGAGGATAAGATCAACGGAGATGGCAGTGTGCACAGCAGACCGCATTTTAAACCGGATTTTAATTTGGAATTTTTACGGCATAATAATTATTTCTGTCATTTCCTGATGTTTTCTACAGAACTTCTGCAGAAGGCAGGCGGGCTAAACAAAGAATATGATGGTGCACAGGATTATGATTTTGTACTCCGCTGTGTCGATGCAGGAGCCCTTGTAAAACATATCCCAAAGATTCTCTATCACTGGAGGATACATGAAGGATCGACCGCAGGAAACAGTGCAGATAAAGCATATGCATTTGATAATGGGTGCCGTGCGATCGAGGCACATTTGAAGCGTGCAAATGAAGCCGGAAGTGCAGCAGTCACAGCAAATCTTGGTGTTTACCATATACAGTACCGCTTGCAGGGAACATATCAGGTCACTGTGGTATCGGAGAGTAAGAGGGAATTATCCCGTATACGGGAATATTATGAGAAACAGGCAGCACACAGGGAATATCAATTACAGATCCGGTATCTGTATGCAGATACATTTGATGGAGATGTAGAAAGATCCTGTGAAGGTGACTATATTTTATATGTGAAAAAAGGCATAAAAGTAAAGCCACAGGGATTGATCGAAACCTTGTTAGGTTACTGTGGGCATGAACACACCGCTATCGCCGGAGCAAAGATTTTAACAAAAAAAGGAAAAGTTTCCTCATGTGGAATGACCTATGATAAAAAAGCAGGTATGATTCCGCTGTGCGGTGGTCTAAGAGCTGAATATAAGGGATATTTCCTGCATGCAGTGATTCCGAAAAGTGTCAGTGTGCTGCCATTAGCCTGCGTGATGATCAAAAAAGATGCTTTTTTACATGCCGGTGGTTTCAGCAAAAACTATCATGGGATCTATCGGGATGCAGATCTTTGTTTCCGTTTAAGAGAGCTTTCCTATCAGATACTTGTTGTACCGGACATTGTGGCAACGGAAGAATCTGATGGCAGCACAGAAAATGGCATAGTGATAAGAGAAGATACAAAAGATGGCATGAAGATGCGGATGGAAAGAGAGCAGTTTGCAGAACAGTATAAAAAACAGCTTTTACAGGACGATTTTGCATATAACTGCAATTTGAGCCTGCAGCAGGGAAACACATATGCAATGAAAGAATAGAGGAAGAGATGAAGGATATATTTATTATAGGAAGCAAAGGAATCCCGGCAGGATATGGCGGTTTTGAAACCTTTGTGGAACAGCTGACCAGATATAAAAAGAGCAGGGAAATTTCCTATCATGTGGCATGTATGGGAGAAGAAAGCAGGGAATATGAATATCAGGACTGCCACTGTTTTCAGTTGAAAGTACCTAAGATCGGACCGTTTACCGGATTTTTAAAGCATCTGCTGAAAAAAAGAGGCGGAAGATTGTTTGTCAATCCTGACGGACACGAATGGATGCGTGCAAAATGGAACAAAGCGATCCGCGCATACTGGAAATTTTCCGAAAAGCTGATGGTAAAACATGCCGATCTTCTGATCTGTGATTCTAAAAATATGGAGCAGTATATTAAGGATACTTATCAGAAATATACACCAGAGACGACATTTATCGCCTATGGGGCAGATGTCAAAAAGAGTACTCTTTCAGATCAGGATGAAGCTCTTTTAAAATGGTATGCAAAATGGAATTTAAAGCCACAGGAATATTATCTGATCGTCGGAAGATTTGTGCCGGAAAATAATTACGAAACGATGATCCGTGAATTTATGCAGGCAGATACTGATAAGAAACTTGCGATCATCAGTAATGTGGAGGAAAATCCATTTTATCAGAAGTTAAAAGAAACGACCGGATTTATATCAGATAGACGGATCGTATTCTGTCAGACCGTTTATGAAGAAGAACTGTTAAAGAAGATCAGGGAGAATGCCTGTGGGTATCTGCATGGACATGAAGTCGGAGGTACAAACCCGTCTTTGTTAGAAGCATTAGCGAGCACAGAAGTCAACCTGTTATTAGATGTCGGTTTTAATCGGGAAGTAGGAGAAGATGCGGCATTATACTGGACAAAAGAAACCGGAAATTTAGCAGCATTGATTGAGAAAACAGCAGCATTTGATAAAGAAGAAAGAAATGCATATAGCAGAAAGGCAAAGAACAGGATCTTAACGGCATACAGCAAAGAGCAGATCGCAGAAACGTATGAAAAGACGTTTCTTGGCAGGCAGACCAGCCATAAAGGATGAAAAAATGGATAGAATAAGGATATCAGCAGCGGTAGCAACCTATAATGGGGAGCGTTATATCAGGGAGCAGATGGATTCTATATGGAAGAATCTGTCGAAAGAAGACGAGATCATCATATCAGATGACGGTTCTAGTGACCATACATTAGAGATCTTAAAAGAATATGAAGGAAAAGAGATCCCGGTCAAAGTGATCAAAGGCCCCGGACTTGGCATTAAGCAGAATATCAATGCGGCATTAAAAGAATGTCGCGGAGAGTATATTTTTTTGGCAGATCAGGATGATGTCTGGACGGATGATAAAGTAGAAAAAGTCATGCAGTATTTAAGCAGGGAAGACTGCAGACTGGTTACTCACGATGCGAAAGTGATGGATGCTGCGCTTACGCATGTGCAGATGGAATCTTTTTTTGCATATCGTGGTTCAAAGGCAGGATTTTTGAACAATTTGCTGAAAAACCGTTATATGGGATGCTGTATGGCATTTAAGAGCAGTCTGCTGCCATATGTGCTTCCGATTCCCGATGAGATTGAGATGCATGACCAGTGGATCGGAATGATAAACGATCTTTTGCATGGAAATAGTATTTTTATACCGGATAAGCTGCTGTTGTACCGCAGGCATGATGCAAATGTATCTGATTTTTCCCATGGAACAGTGATAGAAATGCTAAAAAAGCGTATCAGGTTATTAAAATCAATCAGAAAACGTCAAAAATTATGGAAAACTTAATAATTTTTGTGCAATATGTCTATGTCAGAAACAGATGATATGTTGGGAATGATTGACAGAACTAGAAAAAAGTTATATATTGATTTTAATTGTTTTTTAGAAATGAGTAACACGAAATACAATATTTCAGGAGAAGGGAATGCCTGAAAGAATGGAGTTAAGATGAGTACAAATACGAGAAATACGAGAAGAAGAAAAAAGAAAAAGAACAAGGTTATCTTATTTGCAGTAGAGATCATTGTTCTTGTCGCATTATTGATAGGTCTGCTGGTCTATTCTAAGTTGAATAAAGTCGAAAGCGGCACAGGCAATATTGACAAAGATGAGGTCAATATTGAATTGGATTCACAGACAGCAGAGGCATTAGAGGGATTTACCAATATTGCTCTGTTTGGTCTTGATAACCGTCAGACAGGCAACTATGACGGCGGTAACAGTGATACGATCATGATCGCAAGTATTGATAATGATACAAAGCAGGTAAAATTGATATCTGTATATCGTGATACATTCTTAAATGTAAAGGATGATACCTATGCAAAGATCAATTCCGCATATGCATATGGCGGACCTAAAAATGCGATCGCTGCATTAAATAAAAACCTCAACTTAGATATTGTTAATTACGTAGCTGTGGACTTTGGTGCAGTTGTCGAAGCGATCGATCTTTTAGATGGTATTGAACTGACACTTACCGACCAGGAAGTGCAGATCATGAATGATAACTATATTGACGAGATCAATAAGGTAACCGGTCATAAGTCCGGCAAATTAAGCGGTGGCGGTACTTACACAGTAGATGGTGTACAGGCTCTGGCATACTGCCGTATCCGTTATACAGCCGGCGATGATTTCAAACGTACAGAGCGTCAGCGTACTGTACTTACAAAGATGATCGAAAAAGCACAGGGATCCAGCATTTCCACTGTCAGCAGCCTGATCGACAGTATGTTAGGAGATATTTCCACAAGCTTTACAGGTAAGGAATTATTAGCATTAGTAAGCAGTATCATGGATTATAAACTGGCAGATACGCATGGCTGGCCATTTGAATTATGTACAGGAAGTTATGGCTCTAAGGGAAGTTTAGTTGTTGCTACTGACCTTGAAACAAACGTAAAAGAATTGCATGAGTATCTCTTTGGTGAGAAGAATGATATCTCTAATACAGTTACAGGTATCAGTGATTATATCATCAATTATACCGGATGTACGACAAGCGCAACATCAAGAACAGATAACCCATTGACAGGTGATGACAACACCAGTACAACAGATACACAGAATATGCTGCCGGATGATAATGCAGCCGAATAAAGTGCCATTATAATAAGATTTTAAGAGGGTGAAGGATGTGATCATGCATCTTTCACCTTTTTTGTATGCTATTTTCACAAAAGAATCACAAATTAAGGATAAACTGACAGAGTAATTAGAAAAGAGATCAAAGGATGAAAGGAAGTTTTGGACATGGAAGGATTTGAAAATCAGGATGGATACAAAAGTCAGACCGATTATTATTCTTATGGACAGACCGATAATGACAATACGAATACATATGGTGGGCAGAGTTATTACAGACCGTATGAGGAACCACCGAAACCAAAGAAAGAAAAGAGCGGTTTTGGCAGAAAGCTGATGAAGTGTGTTGCATTGGCGCTTGTATTTGGACTTGTGGCAGGAACGGCATTTGCAGGAACGACATCATTTTTCCATACAGTCACAGCAACAGAAGAAACCACACAGAAGGACGAGAGTCTCTCCGGTGGGGACTTAAATATTGCAGGCAGCAGTGAAACAGTTGACAATGTTTCAGCTACACCGGAAAACAGTAAACAGACTGCCGCAGACGGAGCAGTTACCGATGTGTCCGGTATTGTATCACAGACCATGCCGTCTATCGTATCGATCACAACGATCGCAAGAACACAGGTCAGAGGATTTTTCGGCAGGACACAGGAATATGAAAGTGAAGGCTGCGGTTCAGGAATCATCGTCAGTCAGGATGATGAATATTTATATATTGCGACAAACAATCATGTAGTATCCGGTGCAGAAACATTGACAGTTCTGTTCTGCGATGACAGTACCGTCAGTGCAGAGGTAAAAGGAACCGATGAGAGCAGCGACCTTGCAGTCGTAGCAGTGGCATTAGAAGATATTGAAGACGAAACAAAGGACAAGATCCGTACAGCGACGTTTGGAGATTCATCTGCGCTTAAAGTCGGAGAAACGGCGATTGCGATCGGTAATGCCTTAGGTTACGGACAATCCGTTACAACCGGTGTTATCAGTGCATTAAGCAGAGAAGTATCCGTACAGAATGAATCTGATGGAAGTACGGTTACAAATGAATTACTGCAGACAGATGCGGCTATCAATCCGGGAAACAGCGGCGGTGCATTATTAAATCTCAAAGGTGAAGTCATTGGCATCAATTCTGTGAAATATTCAGAAACCAGTGTGGAAGGTATGGGTTATGCAATTCCTTCTGCAAGTGCACTTCCGATCATTAAGCAGCTGATCACAAGAGAAGTTGTCAGTGGTTCAAAGAGTGCATACCTTGGAATTTCCGGAGTCGATGTAACGGATACTGTTTCCGGTACTTACCAGATGCCGCAGGGTGTCTATGTTGCACAGGTCATTGAAGGCAGTGGTGCAGCAAATGCCGGATTGCAGCAGGGTGATATCATTACCAAATTTGATGGCAGGAATATCACTTCCATGGAGGAAATGCAGGAACTGATGAAGTATCTCTCCGCAGGAGATACCGTCAATGTCACGATCGAACGTGCACAGAATGGTGAATATGTGGAAATGGATTTAGAAATCGTACTTGGAAGTAAAAAATAAATAGAGATCCATTACTGTCTGGAAAAGCAGGCGTAAATAGCGGGAAAAAATACGGAGCCGTATGGCTTCGTATTTTATTGTAAAAATCGTTATTGTTCACACCTAACAGTGTGACCAGTAACGATTACAGCCCATTTAAAATGCCTCTACGAGGCATGGGGCTGTAATCACACAATAATTAACACTATGGCGCATAGCTTGACAGCGCAGTGTCAAGCTTGCGTCTGAACAGTAACGAAAAATCTTCTATTTCAATTTTAGGACACATTGTATATAATGAAGTGAGTGTCAATAAGTATAATGATACAGGAATCAGGAAGATATGAGGGTAAATAAGACAGAAACAGAAAGCGGTGAATTATGAAAAAGTATCTTGGAATAGCAGTATGCCTTCTTCTGATCGCATCTGTAAAACCGGTAGTGGCAGAAGAAGTGCCGGAGGGTTTGACAGAATATAGTGATAGATATGAAGTGCCGGAGATACGGGAAGAAATAGAAGCCTTAGTCAGTGATGGGGCAGATGAAGAAAAAGAGACAAAAGAATTGTATCGTTTATTAAACAAAGATACTGCACTGGAAAATTATCAGGAAGATGGTCTGGAAGCTGTTTATGATCCTAGAAGCAGCCATCTGATGACACCGGTACGGACACAGCAGTATAATACCTGCTGGGCATTTTCAACACTTGCGGCAGGTGAACAGTCCTTAGTCAGCAAAGGGCTGGCAGATGCATCGGTATTAGATCTTTCCGAGGCACATTTAGCATACTTTTTTTACCATCCGGTGACTGACCCACTGGGGAATACAAAAGGGGACGGCAATTATAACCTGTCTTTGGCAGATTATCTGTCTGTGGGGTCTAATACGATCTTTTCTACCTTTGCACTTGCAGGCTGGGTAGGGGCGGCAGATGAAAAAGTGGCACCATTTGAAGATGCAGACGGCAGCAATACCTATGCAGAAAGCCTTGCCTATCAGGATGTGGCACATTTACAGAATGCGTACTGGATCAATTTTAAGGATACAGATGCTGTCCGTGTGGTAAAACAGATGATAAAAAAATACGGGGCGGCTGCAGTCAATTTTTACTGGAATTACCGTTATTATAATAGTACAAATAATTCCTATTATTTCCCATTGAACAGCAGTCAGGCGAATAACCATTCCGTAACGATCGTGGGTTGGGATGATACATGGTCAAAGGAAAATTTTAATACGGCTTACCAGCCCGCAGAAGATGGTGCATGGATCGTAAAGAACAGTTACGGAGAGGACTGGGGAGATGGCGGATATTTTTATCTTTCCTATGAGGACAGTGTTGTCAATCCGTTAAATACGAGCAGCAACCGGGCAAGAGCCTATGTATTTGATTTTGAAGCGGCAGATAATTATGATCACAACTACCAGTATGATGGTTCTGCGGGAGCATATAATGCAACGAATCCAAACAGTTCACTGACGAGAGTCGACAGTGGAAAGGCGATCGCAAATGTATTTTCCACACAGAACAGCGGAAACGGACATACAGAAACGTTACGTGCAGTTTCGTTTGCACTTTTTGATACAGCAGCCACATACCAGATCCAGATCTATAAGAACCTGACAGATGAAAAAGATCCGACATCGGGAACACCACAGTTTACAGAACCGGTCACGGGAGCAACCAGTTACACCGGATACTATACGGTTCCATTAGATCAAGGTGTACTGTTAAAAGAAGGTGAAACCTTTTCTGTTGTGATCACTTTAGAAAAAGAGAGTAATGGCCAGATCAATTTTTTTGTGGACAAGACTTATCAGA
>QWCY01005528.1_pt1 | contig 11888 bp, 9 predicted proteins | sample 1972631 | NCBI WGS metagenome assembly QWCY01 (sample SAMN09866696, study PRJNA288562) | Human gut metagenome isolate pre1_stool, whole genome shotgun sequencing... | isolation source: gut | host: Homo sapiens | place: USA: California
GATCTATAACCTGTTTTTAGGACCGCTGCAGTCCAAACGTCACTTTTTTGAAGTGTTTGCCAGCAGCGTGCCGTTGATCTTTACGGGACTTGCCCTGGGACTTGTATTCAAGTCTGGAAACTTCTCCATGATCGCGGACGCATGTCTCTACACGGGCGCTGTCGTGACAGCGGCTCTCGCCATCAAGACATCACTGCCGTTCGCAGTACACCCGATCGTGATCATGATCGCGGCTGCGGCTGTGGGCGGGCTGATTGGAAGTATCCCGGCGCTCTTAAAGGTGTATTTCCACACGAATGAGCTGGTAACTTCCTTAATGTTCAACTATGTGTTCTTTTACCTTGGGATCTACAACGTGACGAAGTTCCTTGCTGACCGTGAGGCGGGAACCTTCGCGTCTAAGAAATACCAGGCGACAGCTTCCCTCGGAAAGCTGATCTCCGGAACGAACTTCCATGTGGGATATCTGATTGCCATTGTGGCAGTGATCCTGTTATATATTCTTGTATACAAGACGAAGTTTGGTTATGAGGTCCGCATTTCAGGAAGCAACCCGGAGTTCGCAAAGTATTCCGGAATCCGTACCAGCCGTGTCATCATCATGACCCAGGTCATTGCGGGTGCCGTTGCGGGTCTTGGCGGCGCAGTCGAGCAGATGGGAATGTACCAGCGTTTCAACTGGCAGGATTCTCCGTCCTATGCGTGGGATGGTGTTATCATTGCGATCCTGTCCGGCAATAATCCGAAGATGGTACCGTTCGCGGCATTTTTCCTCGCATATATCCGCGTCGGTGCCGACTTAATGTCGAGACGTTCTGACGTCCAGAACGAGCTGGTTTCCATTATCCAGGCAGTTCTGATCCTGTTTGTGACGGCTGAGCGGTTCATGGCAGGCTGGAAACAGCGCGAGGAAGCGAAAAAAGCACTGAAAGGGGAGGCGTAACAGATGGGAATCTTACAGGAAATTTTAAAAACATTGAGTCTCCCGGAGTTCTATTTCGCAATGTTTCGAAGCGCGACACCAGTGCTTTTAACGACACTGGGGGCTATGATCTCCTCGAGATCCGGAACCAGCAACATCGCCCTTGAGGGAACGATGCTGATCTCCGCCTTTGTGGGCGTTGTCGTCAGTGCATTCTCCCAGAGCGCATGGATCGGATTTTTGGGCGCGGTGCTTGCAGGCTTTATCGTCAGCAACATCCTCGCCTACTTTATCCTGAAACTAAATTCCAACGCGGTCATCTCAGGTATCGCGTTAAATACCTTCGCCTCCGGCGGAACGATCTTTGTCCTGTACCTGATCACAGGCGAAAAAGGTGCATCCACATCCCTGTCGTCCTTAAAGCTCCCGAGTGTGACGATCCCGGTCGTCAAGGATATCCCGGTGATCGGCGCGGTGCTTTCCGGCCATCATGTGCTGACCTATGCGGCGCTGATCCTGGTGGCAGTTGTGTGGTACATGTTTAAGTATACAAGACTCGGCATGCATATCCGTGCCGTCGGTGAGTCCCCGGATGCGGCGGAATCCGTCGGAATTCCGGTAAAAAGGATCAAGTACATCGCCCTCTGCTTAAGCGGAATGATGACAGGCATGGCAGGCGCGTTCCTGTCCATGGGATATGTGGGACTCTTCTCCTCCGGTATGACAGCGGGGCGTGGTTACATCGCTCTGGCAACCCAGGCCATCGCGGCGGGGAATGCCGTGATCGGCATGCTGGCATCTCTGTTATTCGGATTCTGCCAGAGTCTTGCGAACTATCTCCAGAACTCTTCGATCCCGCTGCAGTTTATCCAGATGATGCCGTATCTGATCATTATTATTGCGTATACGGTTTACTGCGCGATGGTGGAGCACAATAAGAAGAAAAAACAGATGAAGGCGGCGGCCGGGAAATAAATTTGCTATTACTCACCACCTAAAGAGGTGGGAGTCTTCTCGACTGAGATAAAAAACGGCAGCAGAGTGCGGTCGGAAAGAATTGATGCAAGCAGCTCCTGACATAGGAGCTGCTTTGTAGTAAATTAGAAGATCTGTGCAGCGATTGTGCTGACTGTACGAAAACACAATATAGAAGACACTGAATAGTTTAGAAGGGAGAATATTGTCAGATATGAGCCATGTAGTAGAACTTCATTTACACCTGGACGGATCTCTCCGCCCGGAGACGGTATGGGAACTAGCGAAGGAGCAGGGCGTAGAGCTTCCGGCGAAGAGCGCGGAGGAAGTAAAATATAAGATGGAAGTCCCGGAGGACTGCAAGACGCTTGAGGAGTACTTAGAGCGCTTCGATCTCCCGCTTCTCGTTTTACAGAGAGCGGATGCCATTGAGCGTGTGACCTTTGAGCTGGTGGAGGATCTTGCGAAAGAGGGCGTGGAGTATGCGGAGCTTCGATTTGCACCGCAGTTTTCCATCAAAGACGGACTGACTCAGGATGAGGTCGTCGAGGCAGCCATCCGCGGAGCAGAACGCGGCATGAAGATGTATCCACAGATTCGTGTGGGTCTGATCCTCTGCTGTATGCGTGGAGCGGATAATGAGGAGCTGAACATGCAGACAGTAGAAACTGCGAAGAAATATCTTGGGGATGTGGTCTGCGCGGTGGACATCGCAGGCGCGGAAGGCCTGTTCCCGACTGAGAATTTCGCCCCGGTATTTGCGAAAGTCCGTGAGTATGGCGTTCCGATGACGCTCCATGCCGGGGAGGCGGCTGGTCCGGACAGCATGAAGACGGCATTATCCTTCGGAACAAAGAGAATCGGACATGGCGTTGCGGCTATCAATGATCCGGAGCTGATAAAGAGACTCATCGACGAGAATGTGACCCTCGAGGTCTGCGTTACCAGCAATTACCACACAAAAGTAGTTCCGGCGATCAACATGCATCCGATCCACAAGCTTCTTGAGGCAGGTGTCCATGTAACCGTAAACTCCGACAACCGGACATGTTCCAGAACGACACTTCAGAAAGAGAAGGAAGTGCTGAAGGAGGAACTTGGTTTCACCGATGAGGAGATCGAGAAGATGCAGGAGTATGCTTGGGAAGCGCGTTTTTTAAAATAATAGGATATCGGAGCGAAAAGCATGTAGCAATCCGGCATCAAAGAATCATAAGATAAAAACGTGAGAATGCAAGGGGGCAGAGTATTGCCTCCTTTTTCCATGCTGCGGAATGACAAAAACCTGATTTTCCGCTGGCTGGAACATGTTTCCGTGAAATTATACGAAAAAAAAAAGGGGAATTGTAGCATATGCCAAAACTCCGGCTCAATGAAGCAAAAGCTTTGCATTGAAGATTGGATAATGCTAAAATGAAATTGCAATATTTCGATAAACGGAACAGTATTCCGATACACGGAATAGCATAGAAACGATAACTCATTGACATAAGACAGCCACGGATCCTGTGGCTGCGCACATTACAGAAATTGGAGGAGACTATGCAATTGATCGATCGGGCATTGAATGCCCTGGAAATACTGAGCCAGAATATGAATGGAATGTCGGTGACGGATCTGGCGGAGCAGCTTGGGATCCCGGCAAGCTCCACTCACAGGATCCTTTCAAGCTTAAAGGGAAATCATTTTGTCGTTCAGGACGAACATACGAAAAAATATCGTCTTGGATATAAGATCTGCGCAATCGCTACCGGGGTCGTAAAGGGAAGTGCGCTGACGCAGGCGGCACAGATGCCTATGCGGAGACTGGCGGAAAAGATCGACCGGAATGTGGTCCTCTGCGTCATGGAGCATGGAGCAGTGATGAATGTGGCATGCAGCGAACGCGGCGATTCCAATATGTATATGGTTAAGATCGGACATGAGATCCCGTTCTATTCCACGTCGGCTGGCCGTGTTTTTATGGCTTACATGAACCGGAGCGAGGCATTGGATATTCTTGATCGTGAGAAACGCACGAAAACGACGCCGAATACGAAAACGGATCTGAAGGAGCTGAATGAAGAGCTGGACCGTATTCATAATCAGGGGTATGCGGTCATTGACGAGGAATTACAGATGGGGATCCTCGGCACAGCGTGCCCGGTATTTGACAGAAACGGAGAGCTGGCGGCTGCGATCGCGTTTACGTCCATGAAGGATGGGGATACGGAAAAAATGTTCCAGAGGATCTGTCAGCTTAAGGAATGTGCGAAAGAAATTTCCGAGGCAATCCGATAGAAAAAAGGAGATTTGTTATGAGCGAGTATAGTGTAGAGTTAAAGGGCTTAAATAAGGTGTACAGTAACCTGCTAAAAGAGGATACGATCGCACTGAAGGATATCAACCTCCAGATCCGTCCGGGGGAGTTTATTTCTATCATCGGCCCGTCCGGCTGTGGAAAATCGACACTTTTGCGGATCATTGGAAACCTTGATAAACCGACCTCCGGTACGATCGAGTATCGCGACGGGGCAGACCAGCAGATGGGATTCGTATTTCAGGATTCCGTTCTTCTCCCGTGGAAAAATGTGAGACAGAATGCAGAATTTCCGTTAGTGATCCAGAAAAAGCAGACGAAAGAGAATGAAGAGAAGCTTGACGAGCTCCTGGAACTTGCAGGGCTTTCGGAGTTTAAGACTGCGCTTCCGAGAGAGCTTTCCGGCGGTATGAAACAGCGTGTGTCCATCGTCCGGGCGCTTTCCTATGACGCTCCGTTACTTCTGATGGATGAGCCCTTCGGAGCTTTGGATGCCCTGACCCGTGACCACTTAAATGAGGAGCTTTTAAAGATCTGGCAGAAGACGAAAAAGACGGTTATTTTCGTTACCCACAGCATCGAGGAAGCCACCTTCCTGTCGGACCGCGTTCTCGTCATGTCTGCGAGACCGGGAAGAGTCAAGGAGATGGTGGAGATCGATCTGCCGCGTCCAAGGGGAGAGGCAACGAGAAATGATCCGAAGTTCACGGAATACAATAAGTATCTGAGGGGGATCATCGGATGAAAAAGAACGGAAACCTTCAGGGACTCCTGAGAACCATCGGGGAATACGCGCTTTCCGTCGGCGTGTTTATCGCGCTCTGGTGGATCTACGTTGCGGTAAAGCATGTCCCGGCGTACATCCTGCCGTCTCCGCCGAAGGTCTGGAGCAGCCTTGTCAAAATGTTTGTAAAAGGAACTGTATACGCACATCTCTGGACGACGACTTATGAGGTCATTCTCGGATTTGTGATCGGCGCCTTTTTAGGAATTGTTCTGGGATATGTGTTTATCAAGATCGATGCCTTAAAAACGATGCTGATGCCGTACCTGATCTTCCTTCAGACGGCACCGAAGATCGCACTTGTCCCGTTATTCGTCGTATGGTTCGGAATCGGACTCGTATCAAAGGTTGTTTTGATCATATCCATGGTCCTGTTCCCGGTATTGTCGGGAATGATGCTGGGTCTGGAATCAATCCCGCCGGATGTCAGAAACCTGATGAAGATCTTAAAAGCGTCAAAATGGCAGGTGTTTTCACAGGTTGAAATGCAGTATTCATTACCGGCGCTGTTTGCAAGTCTGAAGGTCGGTATCGTTCAGGCAGTCATCGGTGCGATCGTTGCCGAATGGATGTCCGGAAAACAGGGTCTCGGATATATCCTGACTTACGCGTCATCGACCTATGACACCCCGATGCTGCTCGCAGGCATCATCGTCACGATCATTCTGGGAATCGCGACGTATCAGGTGATCAGTGTGCTGGAGGATAAGTTCCTGTACTGGCACGAATCGAAAAATTAGTGCTCAGCCCGCCGCTTCCGACAAAATGCGGTGTGCTGGATGAGAGAAAGATTTTGGGAGGAAATGAGTGTGAATTTTACATCGGCTTCATCACCGACGATGAATGGAAAAATGCCGCATATCCAGTGTACGGCTGAGGAGATCGGAGAGATCGTACTGCTTCCGGGTGATCCGGGGCGCGTTGCCATGTTCGAGGATCTTTTAGAGGATTATAAGATCGTCAGCAACTACCGGGAATATGTGGTTGGAACCGGATATTACAACGGAATCAAAGTTACAGTGTGCTCGACCGGAATCGGTGGTCCGTCAACGGAGATCGCTGTGCTCCAGCTGATTGCTCTCGGCGCGAAAGCGCTGATCCGCATCGGCGGGACTGGCGTGCTGAAAGAAGATGTACCGTGCGGGGCGATGGTCTTGAACACGGGTGCTGTCCGGAAAGGCGGTGCTTCCTGCTTCTACGCTCCGTCTGAGTATCCGGCATTAGCCTCATTTGAAGTGCTGGATTGCTTAAAGCGCGCGTGTGAGGAGAGAAAGAACGAATATTCCATGGGAATCTGTATGTCGGTCGGTTCCTTCTATCACGGACAGGGACGTCAGATGCCGTTTGAGACAGGATATGATGAAAATGCTGTTCTGGAACAGTATGAAAAATGGAACATTCTGAACATGGAGATGGAGGCGGAGACGATCTTTACGCTGGCATCGTTAAACAATGTTCTTTCCGGAAGTATCTGTGCAGTACACTGCAACCGGATCACGGACCAGTGGCTGGTGGATTTTGAACCGGCCCAGAAGGAAATGTGCAGAACGGCTCTTGCCGCGGGAGAAAAGCTTTATAAGGAATATTTGCACAGAAAGTAACGGATTGTAAGGCCTGCGGGCCCGCACGCTGACCGCGATCAAATAAAATATAGATAATGACCCGGCCAAAAATGGCGAGGGAAATTATAGATGCCGGAAATGCAGTTCCGGTAAGACAAAGAACCAATGTATTTATAAAAAGGAGAAGGAGAGTACCATGAAGAAAAAAATTCTTGCAACCGTACTGACAGCGGCAATGGCAGTGTCCATGCTCGCAGGATGCAGCTCTGAGAGCGCAAGCAAAGCAAGCGAAGCAGCAGCAACGACCGCAGAGGCAACGACAGCCGCAGAGGAGACAAAGGCTGAGGAGACAACGGCGGCAGAAGCAAAGGACACAGGCGATTTAAAGACGGTTTCCATTCAGATCGATGGTTCCGCAGTTCCGTATTACGCACCGTTATACCTTGCGCAGGAGAACGGATATTTTGCGGAAGAGGGACTGAATGTTGAATTCTATTATGCAGCAGCAGCCGATATCGTAAAGAACGTTGCAGCAGGAAATGTTGAGTTCGGTTTCCCGAACGCAGATGCAGTTGTAGCGGCAAAGGCACAGGGTATCCCGGTTAAAGTTGTTCATACAACCTATCAGGAAGGTCTCGGCGCGATCATCTTCGGAAGCGATTCCGGAATCAGCACACCGGCTGACTTAAAGGGTAAAAAAGTAGCAGTTACAAGCCTTGGAAGCGCAAACTACTTCCAGCTCCAGGCAGCTATGGAGTCTGCAGGCCTTACGATCGACGATGTACAGGTTGAGATCGTTGGTACAGGCGCAATTCTGACAGCACTCACAGAGGGTCAGGTTGACGCAATCGTGTTCTCCAAGCTCAGAACCATCGAGTTAAACAACTCCGGTTACGCAGCAAGCGAGATCACATGTGACCAGTTCCTTCCGTCCTTCGGCAACGTATTAGTTGCAGGCGACAAGTTAGTAGCAGAGGATCCGGAGACTGTTGACGGATTCTGCCGCGCGTTAAACAAAGCGATCGAGTACATCATCGACGGTCACGTTGAGGAAGCTGTTGATATGTCCATCGAGAAATATGCACCGACCTTCGCTGAGAAGAGAGATGTTGTTGTCCAGATCTTAAACGATGTATTCGTAAAGACCTTATGGCAGAGCGATTACACGAAGGAAAACGGAATCGGCGCGTCCAACCCGGAGAAGTGGCAGGCACTGATCGATGAGTCCAAGGAGATTGGCAATATCGACGAGACCTTCGATGCATCTGAACTCCTTTACACACCGGCAAAATAAAGAATTTTCCCCGCTTCGGACGGGAAGAGCTATGAGGTGAGAGATGTTTTACAGAAAATATAGAAAAACCATTCTTCCGGCACTGTTTCTGCCGCTGTTTCTGATCGTGTGGGAACTGTATATCCGGATCTTTCATGTACCGAACTACCTGCTTCCCGGTCCGGCAGAGCTGGCGAACTCGATGGTAAAGCTATTTGTGAGCGGTGATGTGATGAAACATATCCGCGTTACAATGGAAGAGATCCTGGTGGGAACGGTGATCGGTATCGTGATCGGACTGGTCCTCGGCTATATTATGGCGAAGATCCGCTTTATTGAGCGTCTGATCATGCCGTTCGTCATCATTATCCAGACAGCCCCGAAGATTTCTCTGGCACCGCTTTTCATCCTCTGGATGGGACTCGGAATCGAATCCAAGGCGGCGTTAGTTATTCTGGTCGTATCGTTCCCGATCATGATCAATGAGGTATCGGCGATCCGCTCCATAGAGGATAATGTATACAATCTGATGAAGGTGTTAAAGGCCAGCAAATGGCAGACCTTCTGTAAGATCGAAGTTCCGTATTCGATCGAGATGATGTTATCTGGAATTAAGCTTGCCTTAACGCAGGCGATGACAGGCGCGGTCATCGGTGAGATGATCGGAGCGAAAGCAGGTCTTGGATATCTGCTTACGCTGGGCAGTGAGACATACGATATCAAGATGATCCTGAATGCGGTCATTCTTTTAAGTGTGATCGGTCTGGCGCTTTACCTGATCTCGGAGCTGATCGAGAAGAAGGCGCTTTACTGGAAAGTGATCGATAAGAGTGTGGTAGGCTGAAGATAGACAGGTCCTCATATGGCAGTATGCTGTGTGGGGACCTGTTTTTTTATGTAACAGGAATGTGGAATTATTTTTTCGATGGTAAAACATTAGGAATAATGTTATACTGAACCTATATGCGGGCCACACATTTTCTGAATGTTCCGACATTTATCGAAGAAAATCCGGAGCAGTCCAGTGGCCGAAAAAGTGCGATAGAAACGGAGAAGTTGTCTATGAAAAAAATGATTTCCTGGAATGTAAACGGGCTTCGTGCCTGCCTGGGAAAAGGATTTTTAGAATATGTGAAGGAATCGGATGCAGATATTTTCTGTATTCAGGAAAGCAAGTGTCAGGAAGGGCAGGTAGAGCTGGAGCTTCCGGGATATCACCAGTACTGGAATTACGCGGAGAAAAAGGGATATTCCGGAACGGCGATGTTCACAAAGGAAGAGCCGATCGCGGTGACCTATGGTCTTGGGATTGAGGAGCATGACCATGAAGGCCGGGTGATCACGGCGGAATTCCCGGAGTATTATGTGGTTACCTGCTATACCCCGAATTCCCAGGACGGCTTAAAGCGTCTCGATTACCGGATGCAGTGGGAGGACGCGTTCCGGGCGTACTTAAAAGCGCTGGAGACGAAGAAACCGGTAATTTTCTGCGGTGATCTGAACGTGGCACATCAGGAGATCGACTTAAAGAATCCGAAGACGAACCGGAAGAATGCAGGTTTCTCTGATGAGGAAAGAGCGAAATTTACGGAGCTTTTAGAGGCTGGATTTGTTGATACGTTCCGATATTTTTACCCGGATCAGGAAGGGATCTACTCCTGGTGGTCTTACCGGTTCTCGGCAAGAGCGAAGAATGCGGGGTGGCGGATCGACTACTTCTGTGTCTCAGAAAGTCTGAAGGACAGGCTTGTGGACGCGAAGATCCATACGGAAGTGATGGGAAGCGATCACTGTCCGGTGGAGCTGGATATTCAATAGAATAGATTTGGTACAGTACCTGACTCAAGGTATAGCGGTATGTAGCGATAAAAGCTGTGTACAAGTATCTGCGAAAGAATACGCAATTTACAGATTAAAGAATTTTGTGCAGATATTGATAAACGTAAATGAAGGTAAAAAGTTTTGATTGAGAAAGTGATAGTGGGTTGACATAACATGAATTTAGTGACGGCAGAACATCTGACAAAATCATATACGGAGCGGCTGCTCTTTGATGACACCGACTTTTCCATCAACGAAGGTGACAAAATCGGTCTCATCGGAATCAACGGAACAGGGAAATCGACCCTGTTGAAGCTTGTGGCGGGACTTGAGGAGCCAGACTCCGGCCGGATCGTCCGTGGACGGAATCTGGATATCCGATATCTCCCCCAGAACCCGGTATTCCATCCGGGCGAGACGGTGCTGGAGAGCGTTTTAAGGGAAAATGAGGGACATGAACACGTCTGGGATATCGAAAGTCAGGCGAAATCCATGTTAAACCGCCTCGGAATCCCGGATTTCAACGAGAAGGTGGAGCATTTATCCGGCGGACAGAAGAAGCGCGCGGCGTTAGCATCTGTACTTTTATCGACGGCGGAGCTTCTGATCTTAGACGAGCCGACAAACCATCTGGACAGTGAGATGGCGGACTGGCTGGAAGAGTATTTAAAGAAATTCAAGGGCGCACTCCTTATGATCACCCATGACCGGTATTTCCTTGACAGCGTGACGAACCGGATCGTGGAGCTGGACAACGGAAAGCTTTACAGCTATCAGGCAAACTATGAGGGCTTTCTGGAATTAAAGGCAGAGCGCATGGACATGGAAAAGGCCTCTGAGCGCAAACGCCAGTCGATCCTGCGGACGGAACTCGCATGGATGCAGAGAGGTGCCCGTGCCCGCTCTACAAAGCAGAAAGGCAGAATTCAGCGGTTTGAGGCACTGCGGGATAAAAAGGGACCGGTGGAGGACGGAAAAGTCGAGATGGAGTCCATCTCCAGCCGTCTCGGCCGTACCACCATCGAGATCTCGGATCTCTGCAAATCCTACGGGGACAAGGTCCTTGTAAAGGATTACACCTACTTTTTCTTAAAGGATGACCGCATCGGCTATATTGGTCCCAATGGAAGCGGAAAATCGACGTTGATGAAGATGATCGCCGGCTGGATCAAACCGGATTCCGGAACAATTGAGATCGGACAGACTGTAAAGCTCGGCTATTTCTCCCAGGAGAATGAGGACATGGACACGAGCCTCAAGGTCATCGACTATATTAAGAATGTTGCGGAGTATGTAAAGACAAAGGACGGCAGCATCAGCGCGTCCCAGATGCTGGAGCGGTTTTTATTCCCGCCGTCTGTCCAGTACACCGTGATCGAGAAACTGTCCGGCGGCGAGAGAAGACGTCTTTATCTTTTAAAGATCCTCATGAGTGCACCGAATGTCCTGATTCTGGACGAGCCGACGAATGACCTTGATATCCAGACGCTGATGATCCTGGAAGACTATCTTGACAGCTTCCAGGGAATCGTCATCACGGTATCCCATGACCGGTATTTCCTGGACCGCGTGGTCGGCAGGATTTTCGCCTTCGAGGGAGATGGAAAGCTTCAGCAGTACGAGGGCGGATTTACGGATTACCAGGCAGCGAAGGCGGAGCGGGAAGCGGAGCTTGCGGAGAGGGCGGCGGAGAATCCAGCGGCAGCGAAGAAGTCTGCGGATAAGGGAAATGACGCGGCTGAGACAGACAGCGTGTCCCGCGGAAACGGGAAGCCGAGAGAAAAGAAGCTGAAATTCAGCTACAAAGAGCAGAGAGAGTGGGACACCATCGAGGACGATATCGCGCAGCTGGAAGAGGCGGTGGAGAACCTGGAAAAGGAGATCGAGGCGTCCGCGACAAACTTTACAAAGCTCAATGAGCTGATGAAGGAAAAAGAAGAAAAGGAAGCGCAGCTCGAGGAGAAGATGGACCGCTGGGTATATTTAAACGATCTGGCGGAGCAGATCGAGGCGCAGAAGAACAATAAATAAAAGACAGGATCGTCTGACTGCTGTGGCCGGAATAACTTTGAGCCTGACGGCAGGCGGAACTGGTCAAGAATAACTATGTCGGGGAAAACGGGGGATTTTAGAATGGCAGAATATCGAAACAAAAACAGAATCCTGTATCCACTTGGTGTCACGCAGGAGGCAGATGGAGTTCGGATCCTGGTGCAGGGGCGTGCGAAGGAGGTTTGTCTGCTCTTATACAG
>QWCY01005529.1_pt1 | contig 11887 bp, 6 predicted proteins | sample 1972631 | NCBI WGS metagenome assembly QWCY01 (sample SAMN09866696, study PRJNA288562) | Human gut metagenome isolate pre1_stool, whole genome shotgun sequencing... | isolation source: gut | host: Homo sapiens | place: USA: California
ACCTTTGCATACAGATGTACGGAATTACCGTTTTCTGTCTCTGCCGTAAGACGAATCGATGGTTTCGCCGCTGTAATGGTAAAGGTTCCGACTTTTTCCTCTATCACATCGTACTGGTTTCCATCCACTTTAAACCAGACATCATAACTGCCCGGCTGCACCGGAACAACATTTTTCCCATCCTGCCGATAGAAAACTTCAGGCTTTACCTGCGAATCTACCGTCTTTCCGTTGTCCTTTCGGACTACATTTACCGTGGAAACAAAGCAGCTCTGTTTCAGCCCTGTGTATGCAGCTGTCTGCTGGATGGTATCATACTGCATCTTTACGGCAATTGGATTTACCGTCACGGTTTCGTTTGCCTGGGAAGGAAGTGCCCTGTAGTTTCCATTGGCTGCTCCTGCATAAGAAACTGTAATTGCATTTTCTCCCATATGAAATCCGTTAGTCTCTGAAACCGGAATCTTTATGGCTGCCTCTCCGTTTTGAAGCGTGATGCCGGATACTTCATAAGGGGTCTGGTTAATGTATACCGAAAAACCAGCAGACGGCACGTTCTGTCCCTGTAAGCTGCTATCTGTATAGACCGTCTGCACGGTAAGATTCAGTTCATCCTGCATGGACACGGCCGATGGTAATCCATTTATCGTAGTGGTTGTTTCCTTTGAAGTAACCGTCGAACCGGATGTATCCGGATCTTTGTTTACAATCAGAACTACCTTCTGCTCAATTTGTTCATCTGCTGAAAATGGACGGATTGTGATATAGTAGGTTCCTTCTTTTACCGTAGAACTCTCAGCCGTGCGATAGCACATGGGTGTGATCGTATCATCTGTAATTTCCTCATATGATACCCCCGTCATAAACATTAAATTTAACTCTGGAATACAAATAAAACTATTCTCGTCCTCTGTAACTGTTTTTGAAAAATAAGCAGTTCCATTAAATGTTACTTCATATTCCATCGGAACAACCCCTAGATCCCGATCATACTCATCCGTTTGCTCCAGCCAGGCTACCTCTGCCAGATATGGTTTTGGATCCTTATTTTTATACTCACCGACTTTTGAAATTTCCGAAACCGTTGTGGTAATTACCGGATTTTTTATGGTCATATTTTTTACCGCAACCGGTTCATCCCCTGACAACTCACTGGTTTTCCAGATTTCTCCGTTTCCAGACGATGTCCGTTCCAGTGTCATTCCCGCCTGTCCGTCTGTCGGTGTAAAAGAAACCGCCGTATCCGCAGCCCTTCCAAGTTCCAGATAGGTGTGACCATACTCCGCAATTCCGGATTTTCCATTTCTTCCATTCAGGGTTTCAAATGTAAGTGCACCCGTAATGGTATCTGTAACATTCAGCTTCTGTTCTTTTCCTAAGATCAGTCGGTTTCCTGCTGAATCCGCACTCACAATCGAATGTACCTGTGGAGTTTCCATCTGGGAAAGATCAATCGCACTTGCCCCTTCCAGCCTGACCGTACAGCTGTCCAACGCTGCCGGTGCAAATGTTCCACCGCCCTTTACTGTGAGGTTTCCTACTTTGCTTATACCTGGAATTCCGGTATAGGACTGGTCGGTATCCATGGTCAGAAATGTCTTCCCTGCGTGATTTTCAGATACTCCGTACACCTGTTTCGTATCGGAACCGGTAAGTGAAATTTCCACATCGCCGGAAACCGTATATTGTCCATCCGCTGCCGGTGGATCCGGCTCCTGCGTGGAAAACCAGTCATCCTGATTTACATATGGTTCAATGGCACCGGATGCATAGATTTCTCCATTTTGCGTACCGGAAACGTGCGCAAGCACGATCTGTGTCTTACCATCATATGTTCCGTTCATGGAACCGGCATAAATATTCCCCAGATTGGTACCACCCCCCGTAATCAGAATCTGTGCCTCTGATCCCGGATGATTCCCCATATTCTTTCCATTCTCATAAAGGGATCCGCCAAAGATATCTACATAGCGGAATCCGCTGTCGCACGTAACATTCTCAAGAACAAGTTTATGCCCATTTGCAAAAATTGCATCGTGCAGACGATTGGAAAACCGCAGCGTAATGTTTTTAAATGTCACATCCGTATTCAGGATAAATCCCCCCTTACGGTTGGAAAAAGTATTTCCATTTCCGTTGACGGTCACGCTTTTATCAAAAATAAACGGTTCCGCAGCCTCGGCATTTAAAAAAGCACCACTTCCCAAAATTGAGATTTCATCCCCATTGCCGGCAGCCGCATAGGCATCCTCAAATAAATTGTAGGGATTTCCATAGCTTCCATCTCCAGAATGGGTAGAATTTCCATCTTTAAATTCCGTATAGATCGTTCTTGCCGCTGTCTGCACAGCCTCCTGCGCCTTTACCGGCACGACAGGCTGCACGGTAATACACATGGTGAGCACGATAAAAAATGCCCATAGACGTTTTGCTACATTGTCTGGTTTCATCTGATTGTTCTTTTTCATCCATTTCTCCTGATAATAAGAACAGGGGGATGAGTCAAAAACTCATTCCCCTGTCACTTCATTGATAGTCTCTGCCATCATCCTAACATGGTTTCCTGTCAGCGTCAACAAATTTATGGCCTGTTTTTATACCTATATCATCTGCTGATTTTATATTTTATTATTTCTATCTGTTCTATCTGTGTGATATCAATCTCCTGATTAAAAATATAACGAGCTCCACAATATTTCATTTCACTTGCAGATGCATAGCCATCTCCAAGCTCTTCAAGATCTGTACTATCCATGAAAGGATGTTTCTTTTTTTCAGCTCCTTTTCTGTCATCGGTAAGAGGTAACTCTCCTATGGAATATTGCTTTCCATCTTTTGTTGTTGCAACTACATGATAAAAACACCCTTTTTCTCTCCAGTCATTGACGGGACAAATACTGACCGTATAAGGTGTAATTTCAACAGGGATTGTTTTTTTTGTTTTCTTAACATCCGCTTTTAACGTCTTCTCCTTCATTGGAACAACTTTTCCCTTAACCAAAACATTTTTTAATGGCGTATTTGAATTATCCGGTGATTGAAATCCCTTATATACTTTCGGATTTTTCCACGCAGTATCATCGGAATAAAAGCCGCACACATTGATCTGAATACCATCACCTGTATCTATTACATCCACCTTACTGGTAGTATCTAACCCACCTAACCAATAATTTGTTCCTTCCAAAGATTTTACGTTCGGAAGGAATACCTTTGCACGCATAACCTTCGTATTTGAAGCAACCTGAATTGATGATATGATTATCTTTTGTTCTTTTCTGCCATCATCTTCTCTACTGTTTGATTTTGCATCAGAATTTTTTCCACACGCACACAGACAATATAGCATTGTAAAAATTAATAAGTACAGACTGATTTTCTTCATTCATAATCCTCCAATTTCTTTTTCTTTAAAACACTAAGGATTAATATGCTTCCTATCACTATAATTCCAATGCCAGCCACATATTTCATCGAACTTCTGCTCTGTACTCCAGCTCCTGTACTTACCTCAGAATCTTCAATATAAGTATCTGAAATCTCCGCTACAGACTCAAATGAATAGACACCGCTTTCCACATTTTGAGTTTCCGGAATTTTCTCCATAACCGGATACTGATACCCTAACGAAATCCAGATACGTGCTGTTTCTTCATCCATCCCAAGTGCAACCGGCTGTCTCATTCCCGGTTGACTTCCCACCAGTACTACTCTCGTACAGTCCGATAATGCCTCTCGTTTTTCCAGAAGTATATCATAGTAAGGTTCCACTGTATGTTCTGCTATCTCTGTAATCATCCATTTTCCGGCATGATTTTTTACTTCTTCCTGTTCTGCTTTTGTCAATACAGACTTTGCTTCTTCACGCAATGGAAGTCCTTTGGCTACGGTAAACATTCCATATGTCTTTTCCATTTTAAAAGGAATGACCCATACATAATTTGCACTTTCCAGAGCACTTGTGAGTTTTTTCGTATCTGCCGTCTGCAATTTTATAAGATTACAATCCACATATACTTTTAAAGCCTTGTCATAATCGATGGTTGCATCCGGCTCTTCTTTTTTCATTTCATCCTGTAAATTACTGATTTCTGTCCAATCCCTGCTCGTTATTAACTGATCCTGATCGGAAACCGGTATTTCAGCGGCATACACAGCAGAACCTGCTATCGTAAAAATTGCAATCATCATAAGCATTATTTTTAAAATATTTTTCATAGCCATTCCCCCTCTCTTGTGTATACTATACCTCATTTTTCCCATTATTCTTTCTGCATGTTAAAATTGGTTTGATTTTCGTCAAAATCTGCATTAAAAATCCCATAGCATACACCATGGGATTTTTTCAAAGATATAACACAATCTGAACCTCAAATATATTTTCATCGATATTTATAGATTTCCATCCCCCGTATTTGTCTACAACATCTGAAATATTCTGCATACCGATTCCATGCAATGCCTGTTGTTTCTTCCTTGTCAATAAACGTTCTCCCTGTTTATTGACTTTTCCATCAAACGTATTTTTCACCTGTATACCCAGAATTCCCCTGTCGTATTGTATCCGAATCTCCAAAAAACGATCTTTTATCTGCTCCATTGCCTCAATTGCATTGTCCAACAGATTTCCAAACAAAACATTCCAGTCATATCCATCCACTGGCAACTGGCACGGAATCACGATCTGCGACTGAATCTGACAGGACATTGCCTCCGCTTTTGCCAGTTTATGATTCAAAATCATATCCAGTTCCAGATTCCCCGTATTCACATACTTATGCTCCGTCTGCAAATGCTCACTCATTTTATTTACATATTCCTGTGCCTTATCATACCTTCCTTCATTAAGATATGTCTGCAGAAGATACATATGGTTTTTCATGTCATGCCGCAAAGAATCCAGCTTTTTCTGATCCTGCTGCATGATATGCATCTGCTCCTGATAGACCATCATATGTTCCTTTAAAAGCCGTTGCTGCATTTTATCCTGATAAGCTTCTCCCAAACGGTCATACAAATAGAACATTCCAAGATCTACAACGATCATAATAGCCAGTGATAATACTGTTTTTGGCGAATTTTCGCCGGATACACTCTCAAGAGCATATATCCAGACAATATTTCCGGCTAATACAAGAATCATAAAGTAATAGTTCTGTGTTTCCATAACCCTTCGCCGACATATCACCTGTCTTATTCCCATTGCTATGAGCAGATTGACCATTGCCCCTGTGATGGTTCCCATTGCCCGCCCTTCGGAAAACAAAGAAAAATCTCCCAGATAATAATACATGATAAATTCTATGGTAAGCCCCAGCAATACTGTAAAACAACCTGCCATTATTTTCTGCAGTATACTTCCTTCATACAATATACCTTCTGCCGCCCAGAGAAGCAGTACCATACTCACCGTAGTCCCCATGGCATTTCGAAAACCAAATGCAACAACTGTATTAATAAGCCATACGAGCACATAAACAATATTTGCCATCCGTGGCAGTTTTCTTTTCTTTTCCAGAAAAACATCCGTCACTTTAAAACTTACATACACACTTAATATGTTACATACCGCTTCAAATATTCTTTCTATGTTATTCACCCGCCACACCTCATCTTTTCCACAATTGCATGATCAAGGTTATTTTTCATAGACCGACTGACCGGAATGTCATCCCCATTGATCATGTGTACGCTGTCTTTCTGAAAAGATTCTGCATACCGCAGATTAATGACATAAGATTTATGTACCACGCAGAATAAATGCGGATTCAACGCAGGAATAACCTCCGAAAGTTTTCCATAAACACATAATGTATCATTTGCTGTTACCACTTGAATTTTTCTGGCAAGGCTCTGCAAATAAAAAACAGAATGTTCTTCTATCCGTATCGCATTTCTTCCTTTCCCAATTTCTATAATATGTGGCTGAAACTGATACAGCCTTTCATATTCATCTAATATATAATCTACTCGTTCCTGTTGTATGGGTTTCACGAGGAAATTCATTGGACGCAGATCAAAAAGCTGCATGGCATACATTTCTTTTGCCGATACAAAAACAATCTGCATGGATTCATATTGGATCTGAGATCGAATCCAGTTTCCAACGATAATCCCCGAGCTGTCCCCTAATTCAATATCCAAAAATAACAAATCATACCTTTCGCTTTGCTGCAGTTTTTGAATAAATTCTGCTCCACTTGTATAACCGTCAACATCCACTTTTATTCTTTTCATTTCTGCAAACCGAAAAATACTTTGTTCCAATTTATAAATAAATTGTATATCATCATCACATATTGCTACTTTTATCATTGTATATCCTGTAATTTATTTTCCTCTCTATTTCAGGATTTCCTGCAGCCGCGCATCTGTATGCAGGAGTTCCTTCGCACGATCCCTATATTGCTGCTCATGCAGATACGTATAGCGGAACGGTTTGATCGACGGTGCCAGATCAACTGCTTTCTCAAAATCCTCCCGCCGAAGATCCAGTGTTTTTACATAATCCCAGAACCCCGTCTGCATAAAAATTGTGTCTACCCTCCGGTAACGATGATCCTGCACAACACTCATCAGATAGGTTGCAATGCCAACCTGAATACCATGAAGCTGCGGATGCTCAAGCATCTTGTCCAGCGCATGGGAAATCAGATGTTCGCTGCCGCTCGTTGGCGCACTGCTGCCCGCAATCTCATTTGCAATTCCGCTCATTGCAAGAGAATCCAGAAGTTCCTTTAAAAACAGATCATCCTGTATCGAAGTAAACGGTGTGCGCACAAAACTATTGACTGCTTTCTTTGCAATCATGACAGCAAAATCATTGACTTTTCCGTACCCATGTTCTTCCTCAAAAATCCAGTCATACAGTGCCGTAATTTTTGATACCATATCGCCGATTCCGGAATATAAAAATTTCTCCGGTGCACTGCGGATAATCCTTGTATCCACCACAATCCCATATGCAAGTTTTGCCGGAACGGACTTGCGGCGTCCTTCCACCAGAAGGGAAGCACTGGCACTTGAAAAGCCATCGCTCGATGCCGATGTCGGGATGCTGATAAACGGCAGATTTCGCAGAAATCCACAATATTTCGCACCATCAATCACTTTTCCGCCACCGATGCCGATGACTGCCTGCGTCTTCGCCGGCATGGAAAATGCAAGACTGGTCAGATCTTCCAACCGCACGGTATCAAGTTCCTGATATTCTAAAATATCAATGTCCTCCTGCTGCAATGCTTCCATAACGGTAGAACCAAACATTTCTACAAGACCGTTTCCAAACAATACAACTACTTTCTGTAACTGTAACTCTTTTAAGTAAATCCCCAGATTGTCCAATGCACCCGCACCGATCTTTAAAAGTGCCGGAATGGAAATGTGTTTTCCTGCCATAATAAATGTTCTCCTTCTCATTCTCTTTTCTATTGATTTTAGTATAAACAAAGGTTCCTGAAATTACAATCAATTCCCCCGAAAAAACACACACGCTTCTCTTTACAATTATGGGTAAGAAAAAAGACGATTTCCTGCGAAACCGTCTTTTTCTTATTAAAATTTTGACGAAACTCCTGTAAATTTACTTTGTCACTTTGATCGTCATCTTTACAGTCTTTGTCTTTCCGTTCTTTAAAGTGACTTTTACTTTCACAACTGCTTTGCCAGCTTTCTTTGCGACAATTGTACCATTTTTATTCACGGTTACAACCGACTTTTTGGAAGATGTATAAGTGATCTTCTTTACATTTTCCATGTTCAGGTTCTTATCAAAAGTAACTTTTGCCTTCTTTCCGTTTGCAACCGTTTTCTTGGTATCCTTTAATGCAATACTCTTTAAGATTTTACTGCTCAGGGCTTTTGCATCCTTCTCATTCAGCAGTACATAATCACCGGCATCTTTGGTATCCGCTGTCACAGTTCCGTCTTTGGAAACCTTATAAGTCCTGCTGCTGATCAGGACTTTTTCTCCTGTCTTTTTATCAACTTTTACAAGTGTCAGCTTTTTGCCTGCCTGCAGATCCTTCGCATTGACAGATACGCTGTTCATCACTTTGCCGGAAGCGTTCTTTGTTGTCTGGGTAATCGTGATGTCGCTGGTTCCTGCCTCTTGGACTAATTTTGCAACCACATCTGCTGAAATTGTAGTCTTCTTTGTCTCGGAAGCATTCTTTACTGTTTTGTCCAGCTGTGCCCGGGCATCTGTCACTTCTCCCTTATCGTTCTTTTCAACGGTAAGTGTCGCATTTGTATCTTTTGCAATATTCTCAAATGTTTTGTCCGTTTTCCGGGTTTCCGATGGTTTTGTATCCGGTGTTGTTGTGCTGCCGGAATTTCCACCAGAGGTGCTGCTGCCGGAGGAAGAATTTCCGCCATTATTTCCACTCTGGCTGATCTGTTTTACCGCAATCAGGCCATCGGCATCTGCTTTTGCAGCTTCTGCATCACTGATCGTTGTTCCTTTGAATGCATCAAAGTAAAGTACCGATTCCACATCTACCGCGGAACCTGCCGGGTTGGAATTACACCAGAGTCCGAATGCCTGCACATCTTTTAAAGCATCCCCACTAAGTTTTCCACCCGTCTTCCCTTTAAAAGCGGAGAATGGAACGGTTACTTCATAGGCATCTTCTGTCTTCGCAAGATTGGTCAGATATACTTCATACTCTTCTCCTCCTGCCTTGATCTGTACAACAACCTTCTGCCCTTTTCCATCAAGTTTTGTCCAGAATTTCAATGCATTATAGGCTGAAAAATCTGTATTGCCCAGACTTGCATTTACCAGACCCGTCCAGACTTCCGAACCGGTTGTTTTTAATTTGTAATGAAATGCAGCACCATATGTACCGTCTGCCTTATGCTCCTGATCCAGCGTAAAGGACGAACTGCATCCAGCGGCAGAATTTCCACCGTAAGCTGCATCCAGAAGTCCATTACTCCCGACATAGTAGTCAAAATTTTCCAGCACACCTGCCGGAGCTTTGTCCTTTTCTTTTCCGATACTCAGATTTGTGATCGTGGACAGTTCTTTTCCATCTGCAACAAGTGTAATGGATGCTACATCTGTTTTTCCGATCTGATCCATTTCCTCCTGTGTCAGCTGCGCCGTATAGAATCCATCGGAGCCTTTCGCAGCCGGCAATGTCAACTGTTTGCCTTTTGCCGTATCCTTTACAACAAACGATACCTCATCGGCATTAGAAACACTTGCCTTTAACACAGTTGGCTTTAAAATCGTATCCATATCAAACGGTGCTACCATGTATCCGCTGACATCTTTGTAATTATCCGTCTTTACTCCTGCGTACTTATCGATATTTCCATAGAAATTCGTACCGTTTCCAAATACTGAATCCTCATTGTTGTAGTAAGAAATGAAATCATTGATCATTTCCTGTCCCATGGTATCACTGTATTTATACGGCACATAGAAATTGGTATCGCTGAAATTTGCCCATACCATATAATATGGCATGTCGTTTTTCTTTGCGATATCATTCACTTTCTGATACCAGTTCACACCCGACTTTGCCTCACTGACCGGATTATTTTTTACAAGAAGCCCTTCGTTATCACTTCCATCCTTTTTCATCACACGTACACCGGTCTCCGAAATCGCAGCCAGCTTGTTATGCTGTTTTGCAAGTGATGATACAACCCGACAGGTCTGATCCAGATGATCAAAGAATGAAGTATCACTCTCTGCCGGATAAGTATTAAAGTCGTTGTAATAATCAAATGCCAGAATGTCTACACAGGCATCTCCCGGATACCGCGACATATACTCTGCCTCGGTCTCCAGCGGTCCGTTTGGCGAATACACATAAAGCATATTGTGCACGCCTTTGGATTCCAGATAATCTCTGGTATATGCATACAGACTCCTGTAACTTTCTGCGGTGTTTGCACTGCCCCACCAGAACCAGCCGCCGGTATCCTCATGGAATGGCCGGAAAATCACCGGGATATTCTCTTTTTCCAATGCATTGGCATAGAATGCAATCGTATCAAGATATGCCTTAAATACCTCATTCTTCTCTCCACCAGGCAAAATCTTCTTTAACGAATCACCGGATAAATCTTTTGCTTCATTAAAATCACAGTTATAGAAATCGTAGGTTCCATCTGCATTCTTTTTAATCTTTGCGTTGGTGAAATTCGGCATATGGGTGGATAAGGTAACGATTGCACCGTTTTTGGCCGCCTTTTTGCTGTAGTCAATGGAATTCTGCAGTGCAGATGCCGCATCCGTACCACCAGCCTCGCTTCCAAACAATGCCAGGGAGTCAATGCCGAAAATACCGCTGACGGAACCGGTCACATCTTTTACATCTCCCAGATCGTTGTTTCCTACGGAATGGCTCACATCATTCTGATGTCCGAACAGTACCTGATCACTTTCGGTCAGTCCCTGCAGATATGCATACAATGCCTTTGCGCTATTGCTGGCATCCGGATCTGTCATGGTCAGGGTTTTATCTGTTGCTTCTGGTTTTGCCTGTGTTCCGTCTGTATTCGGTGTTGCGGTAATTGTCACAAAATCACCACTGGCATCCTTCTGGGAAAGTATCAGATTATCCAGATAAACATCCCCTGCAAAGGAACTGTTGGCTCCGATAAGTCCGATTGTCAGATCATCCATTGGTGTGGCAGATGGAGAAAATCCTAAAGTAACTGTAACTTTCTTATATCCGTTTCCTGCATCTGTTGCCTCGGACGAATCTATGCTGGTATCTTTATTGATTCCGCTGTTGGAGAAAAATTTTATCTTGGAAATATTACTGCTTTCCGGATAAATCAAATCCACACTCACCTGATTATAATTGCTGATATCAGCCGGTGTCTTCGGTGTGAATTTCACTTTTGCCTCACTCCATGATTCGCCGGAGTTGGCTGTATAATCCAGGCTTACTTTTAATCTTCCGTCTCCGCCATTTGCGTCATAGGAAAGTTCCGGAGCAGCATTTTCTTCTCCACCGTGGAAATACTGATATCCGGTTTCGCCTGCCCACAGATTTACCTGGGATTCATCATTTAAATCAGAAAGAACGGTTGGCTCCTGTTTGGTCAGTTCCTGTTTATCGCTTGATAAATTTGTGAGAACTACATTTGAAAATGTCACAGTTCCCTTAAATCCGGTTCCCACAAGAACGAATTCAACATCCATCAATGTATCCGGTGTTATTCCTGAAAACTTTACTTTCAGATCAGCTGAATAATTCTCCCCATCTTTCGTAAAAGAATCCTGCTGCAGCCACTGGCAATCCGTACTGTTGTTCCATCCCCAATCTGATCCCAGTTTTGTTACACCCTGGATATTCAGATGCGCTTTATCTGCAGCCAGCGACTGATAGGATGCTTCATCCAGTGTTACCTTTGCAGTTAATTCATACTCTTCATTCACATTTCCCGACGAGCCATTGATGGATTCATCATATGCAAAAGTAATTTTTCCTGCACCATTCCAGTCTTCTTCTTTCAATTCTGAAAAATCAATGGTTTCTGTTGTTTTTGCGCCCTCATTTTTGTACAGTTCTGTACGTGTTACTGTTGGTGCTGACGCTTCATTTGTTTCCGCCGCATACACAATCTCATTCTGTAAAAATGTGCATGCCTCCGGTGTCAGTGACCCCATCATTGCTGCTGCCAGCGTGATGGCAACAATCTGTTTTCCTACCCTTCTCATGTTTTTGCTCTACCTTTCCTTTCTTCTCCATTTCTTGTAAAAACCTTCCAGTGCCCTCCATCTATCCGGTTTCACTTAATAAAAAAGCAATTGCACGCTGCTTCCCATATTTCAGGGAGAGGGTACTGCATACTTGGGGAGTGCAGTAAAAATATGGGAACCAGTGTGCAATTGCTTTATTTATTTGATAAATTCAGTATA
>QWCY01006339.1_pt1 | contig 11880 bp, 10 predicted proteins | sample 1972631 | NCBI WGS metagenome assembly QWCY01 (sample SAMN09866696, study PRJNA288562) | Human gut metagenome isolate pre1_stool, whole genome shotgun sequencing... | isolation source: gut | host: Homo sapiens | place: USA: California
TACGCGAGTAAACTCGCATAATTACATAGGTGATTTCCACTTCCGGACATCTGATTCCCAAATTTCCGGAAGTGCGATTTCATCGCACAAGAATATTCACCAATTTGGAGAAAATAACTTGTTTTCAAGCTTTTTAGCTATTTAGTGTAACTTTTATGAAAAGTTCAGATATATACCCTTAGCTGGACGCACGGTCAGATTCCAATGTTCCTCAACTGTGAAAGTAAAATCATTTTATTTTTTTCTTAACTATAGATAAAATATATTCAAATGATTCAACCTTGAATACATATGAGATTCCTACATAAATTATAGCACCAAATATAATCTGTACAGCAAACTGAATTATAACAGGCAAGGATAAATATGATATAAAATAAACACCGACTCCCATTATAACAGCGCTTATCAAAGCCGGAAAGATATCTAATAACTGTTCCTTTATAGAATAATCAATTAAGCTTTTATTTGGCAAAATGTTAATTACCATTGAAATAATTCCAAATATCGCGGCTGAAACGGCAATAGCAAATACACCAAAGTACATCGCAATAACCACCATTGTAATTCCTATCGCTTTTTTTAAAATTTCAAGCTTTAAACATAAGTCGCTTCTTCCAATAGCTTTAATGATTTGCCAATTTGTAGTCTGTATTGGCTGAGTCATCCAATACAAACACAAAATTTGCATGTAAATAATGCTATTGCTCCACTTATCTGTCAATAATAATAGAATAAGAGGTCTAGACACCACTATTAATCCGATCATTATCGGAAAAATAATATAAGAAGTTGTTTTCATAGCTCTTCTTCCTATAGCCTTCAGTCTTTCTTTATCTTCTGCTGCTGACATAGCAGGAAAAACTACATTGCCAATTGCTGTATCAATATTTGTAATTGCCAAAGATGGTATTTGATTTCCCTTATTATAATAAGCAAGATCTGCTGATGAATAAGAACGTCCAATAATAAGACTTCTCGATTCATTATATACTACATTAATTAAATTGGAAAAAACCAATTTCCATCCAAAATCCATCAATTGTTTTGCACGTTCAACAGAAAATATTAATCTTGGATGCCATGGCACAGTTTTCAACAATACCAATATGTCAATAATTGTATTTGTCAAATATTGAAACACAAGTGCCCAAACGCCAAAGCCAGAATATGCCAATACGATACCTAAAATTCCTGAAATAACAGTTCCTCCTAAAGTTGAAAAGAAAAATTTCTTAAATATCATTCTCTTCTGAACATACGCATGTTGCACTGTTGCTATTGATGATAATACAATCTTTATTGATAAAATTCTAAGCACCAAAATAATTTCCTTTGTGTGATAAAATTCGGCAATATATGGGGCTCCAATAAATAATATAATATAAATAACTATAGACAAACTTAATGTACAAAAAAATACGGTAGAAAAATCCAATTCATCTGCATCTTTCTTTTGTACAAGAGCCTCTCCAAATCCTGTACTAGTAAAGACATTTGCAATATTAATAAAAACCATTACCATTGCAATAATTCCATATTCACTTGGAAGCAAAATTCTAGCCAAAATTATTGATAATATAAAAGACACTCCCTGGGCTAGGATTCTCTCACCAAATGTCCAAAATAATCCTGCTAAAACTTTTTCTTTTGTACCGTTTATGCTTTTTATTTCATTATCGCTCATATTTTTTCCTTATTTCTTATATAAATCCTGAAGTAATATACGATCCTTTCGTTTTGTCAAACTTAATAAAGCATCAAAAATTTTTAATAACTTGGTTTTCACAAAGAATCTATATAGCATATTAAAATTGCCTACTTCAAAGTAATATTTTTCTTTATCACTGCTTTTTTGACCTTCATGTTGTCTAAAGCCTGATATTGTTGAATTCACTTTATATAAAGGTTCATATTTCGCAAAATTTTTCCATAACTGAAAATCTCCTGCCATTTTATAATTTCTAATTAAACTTCCTTTACTTTTTTCCCATAATTCTTTTGTCCAAAATGTTGACTCCTGCTGAATAAAAGGAAGAATTCTTCCATCATGTAATCCTGCTTTAATAGCCATTCTTGTATATGTACTAATCCTGAATTGACATCTGCTTATATTATTATCATTCCAATATGTAGGAAATCCCATACACCATTGAGCTTTTGTTTCACTTATCACTTTTTGCATCACTTCAAACGCCCAAGGCATTAACATATCATCCGAATTAAGCCAACACAAAATATCCCCTGTTGCTAACTCGAATCCATTTGCTATGGCATCATACATTCCATTGTCTTTTCTACTATAAATTTTAACATTATATAATTTTTCATATTTCTTAGCTATTTCAAGCGTATTGTCGGTCGAACCACCATCCATAATAATATGTTCAAAATTTTGGTATGTTTGATTCATAATAGATTTTATACATTCTTCAATGTATTTTTCTCCATTATACACGGCTGTAACTATTGTAATTTTTAATTCACTCATCTTTCTTCATCCTTCCTACCGGTCGTTTTTCACACATATATATATATGAAGATATTAATATAAATAAGTAAAGTGGTTCATACGGTGTAATTAAATCGGTAATCATTGCAATAAAATAACCCAAAATTGCAGCTGCAATAATATTTTTATAATTGTAATTTCGTATTTTTCGTGCAGACTTAATCATGCTATAGAAAAATAACAGAAATGGAATCAGACATATGATACCTCCATTTACTAAAACCTCCAGGAACTGATTATGTGCAACAAAATACACATCTTCAAGAATCTGCGTTTTATCATTCCAGTAGGTTTTGGTCAACCATCCATATTGATTCAATGCATATGAATCACCTTTTCCGTATAAAAAGTGTATGCCTATTAATTCAAGCGCTTGATCCCATAAATCTGTTCGTCCAGTCAATGTCGTATCTTTTCCAAATATTGTTCCAATAAATAGTCCTAATTTTTCCTGTACTCGAAACACAACAATAGCAACATCTGCAATAACACCAATAACTATCCCGGCTTTCATATTTGCTGGTTTCTTTCTTTTATTGCAGACAGTGCAATACCACATAAACACACCCAAAACTATCAACGCTGTAATTGCAGTCGAAGATCCCATCAAAAATACAGCTATAGTTGCCACACTAACCCCTGACAGAAATCCTTTTTTATGAATGTAATTTTCATTATATAAATAAAATATTATCACTAAATATACTATTGTAAGACTAATAATATGGTTTTTTGTACTCCAAAAATATATGGCAGTATCATAGGAATCTCTTGCTATACCTCTTCCGTATAAAAAAATAACTGACAAAAAGTTCAACCAAATAAAAACATTCACTAATCTATAAAAGAAAAGTATCGCTCTGTTTCCATATTCATATAAAAGAAAGGATACTACAAGTACAAAGACCCCCATCATAACCGCAGTCTTAAAATCATATAATATATCAAGTTTGTTTATAGCAGAAGCTATTATCTGCATTATGTACATTACAATTATAAACCACGTTGATTTTTCCAAACATTTTATTTTTTTTATTCGTTTAAAGATATAAATTACGCCACAGGCTACTGCACAAAGTTTCCAATAATACCATATAGAAGACAAACTTGTATCTGCAATGCTGCTTGGATAAAAAAAAGGCACTATAAGAAATATCCATACTATTGTTTCTTTCTTTATCTTCATATTTTAGCTTTCTTCTTTCTAATAACTATTTTTTCTACTATTCTTCTGACTTGAGTTGAAATAGAGTTGACTATAATAGCATACACATATATTCCGACTACGGCGACTACAAATGATAGAGGAAATGCTAAATGTTCCGCACATAAATCTATTACTACCATTTGTACTAGATAAATCTCTAATGTGATTTTGGCCAGAGAATCAGCAATTTTTGAAATAGCTGTTTTGTGTTTAATTTTAATAAAAAAGCTCTCAAGGTTTTCAAACAAATAAGTAATATAATAAATAAAAACAACTTCTTCAACATGAATAATAAACTGAAACGGAAGCAGGACAGTACATCGTTTAATAACGAATTGCAAGCCATAAAATATCACGAACATAGCACTACAAACAATTAATAAACTGACTTTATTTTGGGCATTACTCCTTTTCTTTTTCTTGCAATAAAAACCCAACATCATAACTGCAAAATAATAAATCCACTTAAATAAGCTATCCCTTTCTATGGATACATATGATTTATCAACACACAATACATATGAAATTGTATATATTATCCCAATTGTTATGAAAACTACTTTGAAACTAAGTGTTCCATTATCAAGCAATCTAACTGTAATATAATAGAGTATATACAAAACCAATATTGCTTGAACGAACCAGAATCCTACTGTCGGATTCACAATATTTCCTAATATCTCCTTTAAGTTAGGGGTTGCTATATGTATCATATATCTGTAGAAAGTATTTATTAAAACAGCAACCACGCATGGAAGATATATTCTCCACAATCTGTGCAAATACCAAGCCCCCCCGTCCACGACAATTGACCCTCGGCTTTTAATATTCGAAAGACAAAACCCAGATACCCAAAAAAAGATACTATTACCAATACTTCCTCCCATGGACAATTGTGATATTGGATAAATGGTATCAAAATGCGAATTAGTTATTAATATTGTCGCAAGAGCTTTTAAATATATAACAAATTCAAACATTGTTATGACCACCCCTCCTATTCTGGCAGATTTAAATCTATTGATTTTACTGACTATAATGATTTTTTTCACCTTAAAAACAGAGCCAGGAATGATAGATATCATAATATCTATATTAGTCAAACTCCTAGTCCTAGCATTTTTAAAGTATTCCACTGTATTACCGGCAGTCAGTAATACCCGATAGTTTTTGTTTCATAGCAAAATTTATATAAAGTATTTTTTTGAACAATTTCTTTTATTCTTTAAAGTATACAAAAATCCCCATAATTTCTTTTGATTCTTTATGCCATTGATAAGTTTTAATCTGATCCCTTTATATTTTCCACGAAATACAGCGATTCCCCTTGGAACTCCATTTCTAGTCGCAACAATAACACCTTCTTCAAAGACTTTTTTTGCATTGGCATCACTTGCACCGCCAGCTGACATTGATACAATTACATTTGGTGTATATTTGAAATTAGCTCCCTTGCTATAAAATCGTGCCATTAAATCTTTATCCATTATGTATCTAAGATTAATATCAAAGCCTCCCCATTTTTCGTAAGCTGTTCTTCTTACAAAACATGTCGGATGCATAAGTACCATTTCATATTTTAATTTTTTCAATTGCATTTTAGACTTTCTAATATATTGCAGATTACGCTCAGCATCAATCCAAAGACAATCCCCACATACAATATCAACTGTTGGTGTAAAAGCATCTGCAATTTTCACTAATGCTTCATCCATAAGTTGATCATCTGAATTTATAATTCCAATGATATCTCCACTGCTCCTCTGAATTCCTTTGTTAAAAGCATCAGAAATACCATGATCTGGTTCCGATTTATAATTTACTTCTATTCCTGCCTTTTCTAATTCTGGAATATACTTTTTTATCAAGTTTATTGTTCCATCTTTTGATCCACCATCAACAAAAACATATTCCAATGGCCGATATGATTGCCCTAAAATCGAAAGAATCGTTTTTTCTATAGTATTTTTTGAATTGTATGAAATTGTAATAATAGAAATCTTTTCAGCCACTTCATTTTCTCCTTCAATTCTTTATTTTTCTGCAACTATTCTCCCATATATATCTTGTAACACTTTTGCATTATTCTCCCAAGAATAATGTGTTTCCAATCGTTTTCGACCAGCTATACCATGCTTTTCCATTAGATAAGGATTTTGTGCATACTGTTCAATTGCCCTTAGAAATCCTTGTTTTACAGATTCATAAGAAACAGGATCAATTAAAACACCCGTTTCGTCTGTAACAATTTCTCCAACGCCATGGTGATTAATTGCAATGACTGGCAGACCATGAGACATTGCCTCTAACACAACATTTCCAGATGTGTCTCGTAAACTTGTAAACACAAAAACATCTGCGTTGTCATATAAACTATTCACTTCATCATAGCTTAACGCCCCTAAGAAACGTACCTTTTCCTCAATTCCATATTCTCGCACAAGTCTTTCAGACGCTTTACGATCCTGCCCATCTCCAACAATGCTTAATGAATAATTTTCAAATTGGCTATTATGCAAGGCATCAATCAGAACTTTTAAACCTTTTCGTGGCCAAATACCGCCCACCCATAAAAGCCTAATCGGCCTCTTTTTGTTGATTGTTAAATCCTCATCATAATCTTTCACTTCATTCCTTTTCAGGTCATACCCTGTCTCTAGCAAGCGAACGTACTTTCTTGATTTCGGCATAATACTTTCTGTGGACTGATCTGCAATTAAAATAGTATTTGCCTTTTTAACAGCTGCTTTAATATCACTAGAGAATATCAAATAGAATCTATTGATAAAATTCCTTAATTTTTCTTTGTTGATATCTTTTCGACTAAAATAAGCGTCTTTGAAAATAGGATTATAAAACTGCCCGCCTCCAATTGGCCCCCAAACGAATGGCACTGGAAGTTGATACAGCTTTCCTGGTGTTCTAAATTCATTAAATGTTATATGGTGTACAATATCGATTTTCTCATCTTCAACAATTTTTCTTGCGATAGGTAATATTTCTTTTTGCCACATTTTATAGTAAACAAATATACCATTTGGCAATTTCTTCATTTTTCTTTTCCATGTAGCACAATCATGATAATAGAAATGAAGATGTTCCACTGGATGTTTCTGTAAAAATGTTTCGATAACTTTTCGATTGTTAGAGCGGGTTATAACATAAACCTCGTCCATTTTTGCCATTTGTAGTGCCCAATTCCAACCCACACCAGGTTCTGAACCCTTATTTGGTTCACATGCATACGCTGATATTAAAACCCGAATTCTATTTTTTACCATTTTCTTCGTTTCCTCATAATTGCATTGCATTCTTTAAGCATTTTATTAACACATTCATCAACTGTTCCTTCTGTAGTATCAATAAACACTGCTTTGGGATTATTAATGAATCTTTCATTCAATTTTCTCTTCTGTTCATCAATTTCATCAATTGTGATTTCATGTTTTCTATCCAGCAGTTTCTTACTATCACCAGTTAAAATAAATATAACATCTGGTTTTAAAACAAAATGTTCAAAAAACGAAAGAAATTTATCCGACAAATTCAAGTTATAACGCACTTTATCTATTGAATAGTCATAATAATATCTTTCAACCAATACCAGTGTACTTTTAATTTTTGCAATAGCAATCTTTACATTTCCAATTAAAAAATCCAGAAAATAATAGCCAAACTTAGCTACTGAAGTGAATTTTCCTGCTTTTTGCTTCTTTCCATGAGGATTTGATGCATCAATCGGTGTGGCATCTTTTTTTAACTGAGAAATATCTTTTAAAACACGCACTCTTGAATGATAATGATCAATTTTTCTAAATGCCGTAACATATCTAGCTTTTAAATTCTCTGCAATCGTTGTTTTTCCTGCGCCATCTACCCCTAGCAAAACAATGAAAAGACCTGTAGGATGAACAATTCTCTCAAATCTACGCTTCAAATCAAACACTTTATAATGCAGATTATCCGCAACATTGGAAGTTTTCTTTTTTAATAGCTGATGTGCTCGTTCTAAATCAATCAAGTTATATTGCGATGAATCAACACACTCAAGAATTTCATTAATCTGGTCTTCCGCTATGAATCTTTTCAGACCGGCTTTCGTTTCCTGCCTTTCTTTTTCGTTCATTGCTTTCCACAATGCAGTCAGCCGTTGCTTACTACCATCAGAAAAGACTTTCTTCAGTATTTTTTTTACTAAGACATATGTAAATTCAGTTTGTGGTTTTGGTATATAAAAATTTTTGTACATTCTCTTGCCATCTAAGAGTTCTTGTACTGAAATTACAACTCGACCATTTCTCTCATAATGTGTGCAAAAATCAACTTGAAGAAACTCATCATCATTCGAAATAACACAATCTGCTGCATAGTTTTCATGCCGCCAAAATTGAATTACTCTCCAGCCAGTTCCAACCAAGGTATCATCAAGCAACTTGATAGCGTCCTTTATATTCGGAACATTGATTGCTGTATCTATATCAGAGTCAAATCTATCCGGCAAATATTGATATGAATGAATAATAGCATAATCAATATTATTCGAATTGAAAGATTCAAATATATAATTAAAAACCTCTGTACAATTCATTTCTTTACTCTCCTCAACTGATCTGCGTTCTTAGTTTTTCAAATTCTTTTAAAAAGCCTTCTTTTTCTATGGCAAAATCTGGTAAAAACTGATGAATATTCTTCAATCCTTCATCAAATGCTTCCGAAAGTTCTTTACCATTCAATACCTTTTGCACAATAGTTGCATAATGCATAAGGTCAAATCCTGGCATCCTATAACCGCAATGCTCCCAATCAAATAACGTGTACTTATCACCATTTCTTTTTAAGTTCCATGGAGCAAAATCCCCATGTGAAAACTCCAAACCGTTCTTTTTATCTTTTGACAGTTCTTCGTAAATTTCTACGATTTCTTGTGTTAATATAGGCTCTACTTTGTCACCAACAAATTCCTTCGTTATTTGAATATTGAATGTTGCCCCGTCTGCTCTGCTGATACTGCCCAATAATTGCGGAATATCAAAAGTTGAATATACTCTCTTTTGTTGTAAAAAAGAAATCTCTGCATTCATTTCTTTTTCTGTTGCTGCATTTCCAATTTTTATAAAATCAGCATTTTCTGAAGCGTTGAAACACTGAAGAACTATTTTTTGTTTTTCATCATAAGTACCAACAATCATATTCCAGTGCTTTTTTTGAGCGTTCTGCCTACAAGTTTCTACTTCTTTATTAAGTTCCACTTTCGCAAAATATCCCAGTTTCATAAGGTTCAATATCGGAAACGGAATAATATTTATAAACTGCATCAACAGACTTAGTTTTTTTGAATATGTAGAAATATTTTCACTCAACCTTTTGGCTCCGCCATCCAAATCAATTAAATATCGCAAATGCAATCCACTGCAAAGTGCAAAATGCGTAGCCAATTTCCTATTTGTATTTTCAATTTTCATCACCTGTGAAACAATATTTGAGTCTTGCATTTACAACCCTTTCATCTGTATAGCCTTGTAGATCCTACCGATTAATTCATAGTTTTTCTCTACTGAATAATTATCTTTATATACTTTCTTTGTCTGACTACATAATCCATGACATCTTTTAACTGCTTGAATGATTTCATCCACCAAGTCAGCTGTAAACTTATAACCTGTTATTCCCTCTTCAACAACACTTCCAGCATTTCCCAAATCAGAACAAATGACAGGCGTTCCAACACTAAACGCTTCCACAATGCTCATCGGAAATCCTTCATACCACTGAGTAGGCAATACAAGTGCTTTGCTGTTTGCTATTATCTTTAGAGCCTCATTATTTGGCACAAATCCACGCATTTCAATGTTCACATCGTTTTCTCTAATGAACGACTTACACCAATCCTCCATTGGGCCGGTACCACAAACAATCAGCTTAGGCGCGTGTGCTCCCATACGCTTCCATGCTTCAAAAAGCAGGTCAATTCCTTTTAGCTTATCTAATCTTCCTGCAAAAACAAATTGATTCTTTCTATCCTTTTCTGGAATATATTCATTTTTGCATTCAACGAAATTAGGCTTTACAAATACCCTTTCCAGTTTAATTTGCTTTAATCCCAACAGTTTTTGCTTATTAAAATCAGTCAAGCAAATATAATTGATTTTTCCGTAAATTCCTGTCATTCGATGGAATGCAGTACTAAGTACACATGCCAATGTCTGAATTTTACTTCCTCGATAGCAACGGTGTTTTACTGCGCATTTCAAACCATACTCTACGCAATCTTCACAAATATGCCCATCTCTATAAAAAGTCGCACCGGGACAGAGTAGCCGAAAATTATGTATCGTCTGAACCACTGGAACCTTCATGCGTCTTGCCGCATAATAGACCGCTGGACTCACCAGATTAAGTGTGTTATGAACATGAACGATTTCTATCTTCTCATCTCTTATCAACTTCTTGATGTCTCGGTATGTTCTTGGATTAAACACTGTTGTAATTGGAAGAAAAACTTTCTGAAGTTTTGACATTTGCTTCAATTCTGCATTATTACGGCTGTATAAGATTACTTTATGGCAATGCTTCTCAAGCATTTTCTTTTCATTGGCAACAACTGTATCTTCTCCACCTGGAATCTGGTAATAATTATGTACAATCAAAATATTCTGTTTTTTCGCATTGTCCACAGTCATTACCTCACTTTCCCCTTATCATTGCATTCCAAATAAACTTCGTGTTAGTACTCCAATATCTCTTAAACAGTCTCTTCGGATCTTGTATTCTCTGCATAATAGTCAAATCCGGCTCCAACACCAAGCATCAGTCCATCAATCTTTCCCTGATGTGCTGCCATCCACTTTTCCTGTTTTGGAGCTCCAATCCCAACCCAGACAAAGTCCGGTTTTGTTTCATTAATTCTCTCTATAATTGCCTTATCTTCCTCTTCCGTCAGAGGTCTAAACGGAGGACTGTACATTCCAGCAATTTGGATTCCCGGATAATTACTTGTGAGTTTTTGATACAACAGCTCCAATGTTTCTTCTTTGCTGCCATAAAAATAATGGCGATACCCCTTCTTTGCAGAGATCTCAAAAATCTCTCCCATTAAACTTGGGCCTGTTGTGCGCTCCATATTCTTATGACCGCGTTTCTGACCAACAGTAGAAAGAGGACCGCCATCTGGAATTGCCATTAACCCGCCATTTTGAATTGCGCAGTAATCCGCATCGTCAAAACTGGTTACAGTTGTATGTACATTTGAGACACATATATAGTCTCCTTTTATTTCCGAAATATTTTTTTCGAGATAGTCTACCAACCACTCCATATTGATTGCCGCAATATTAACGCCCATAATATTGCAAGTTGGAATGCGTTTTTTATCAACCTTTCTCTTATACTCCATTTCTCGCACCTTTCCCTCTTTTTCTACTTATACGGAAGGCTCATATTGAGCCGAGCAATTTATATAAAACAATGTGGTTATCATCCATGCCGGATAATCTATCGCACTGTGGTTATCATTTTTCTCACAATGACATCTATTTTTCCGACCGTCACTGAGTCTTTGATGTAGACCTGTCATGGGCTACTCACCTAACTTGTTGGCATATGAATTTTGTTAAAACTGTACACATCTTTCCATCCATTTTCTACAAGTAACCCCATCCACAATAACAACAAAATCCGCTCCACTTCATGCTCCTTTGCATTCCATGTGCGGACTTTGCCGAATTTTCTTCATACCGATCCTTCCCTCTTCAGAACCATAATTACTGTTTTAAACAGTATTTTAATATCCAACCCAAAATTCCAGTTGCTGATATATTCTGTATCCAGTCTTACAACTTCTTCGAAGTCAGTGATGTCGCTTCGTCCGCTTACCTGCCACATACCGGTGATTCCCGGTTTAATAGCGATTCGAGCCCTGTGATGTAATTCGTATTGACGCAGTTCGTCCTGAAGGATCGGACGAGTTCCCACAAGGCTCATGGTTCCATTTAGTACATTCCAGAACTGTGGAAATTCATCAAGGGATGTTTTCCTGATAAATTCGCCTATTCCGGTTTTTCTAGTTCCGTCCGGCAAAATCTTATTTCCGATTACTCGGGGATCGAAATCGAGTTTGAACATACGTCCATCACTCATTTTGTTCTGAGCCATCAATTCTGCT
>QWCY01005537.1_pt1 | contig 11865 bp, 12 predicted proteins | sample 1972631 | NCBI WGS metagenome assembly QWCY01 (sample SAMN09866696, study PRJNA288562) | Human gut metagenome isolate pre1_stool, whole genome shotgun sequencing... | isolation source: gut | host: Homo sapiens | place: USA: California
ATTAAGAAATATTCAAGATGGTTCTTTTGCAAAAGATTTTATCTTAGAAAGAAAAGCTGGATATACAAAAATGAATGCTCAAAGGCTTAATATGAAAAACTCTTTAATAGAAAAAACAGGTAAAGAGCTAAGAGATATGATGCCTTGGATATCTCAAAATAAAATTATCGATAAAGATAAAAATTAAAAAATAGCTTAAAATTTGAAAAAAAATAGCAATAAAAAAATAGGGCAAGGTAGTAAAAAACGTTTTGGAAGTAATAAAAAATCTTCCAAAACGAAAAATAATTCAAATCGCCCTTTCTTAGGACTTTTTATACTCTTAATAATGTGTTTTTGTGCTGGTTTTTTCACATATAAAGGGCTTGATTTTGTTTTTAAAGATAGCGTTAATAAAAAAAGCGAACTTACAAATTTAGCAAACCTAGAAATCAAAGAAAGCAATAACGCAAAAAATTCAAATTTGCAAAAAAACAGATCTAATTTAGAAAATAAAAGCGAAAATTTAAAAGAAAAAAACAATTACCAAGAGGTAGTTGCATCAATTAATAAAAATAAAGAAGACATATCTATAAACTCTGATTTAAAATTAGACTATAGTTTAACTAAAATTTCAAAAATTAACTCAGATGAAAGCTTTAAAAATATTAATGTAAGTAAAGAAAATAGCCAAAATACACAATATTTTACGCATAATTATACACAAATTGAAAAATTTAGAGATAAAATTCCAAAATTAGTTATTATAATTGATGATGTTGCATCATATAGCCATATCAATGAGATAAAAAAGATAAATTTAAAATTAACTCCATCTTTAATGCCAGCAAGTAGTGATTTTCCAAATACTCCAAAAATAGCTAAAAATTTAGAATTTTATATGATTCACTTGCCGCTTGAAGCACTAAATTACAACTCAAATTCTATTAAAACTTTAAAGGCAAATGATAGTTTTGAAGAAATTTCAAAAGAAATTTATAAAATTAGAAAAGATTTTCCAAATGCAAAATTTATAAACAACCACACAGGAAGCAAATTTACTTCAAATAAAAAAGCCGTTATAAAGCTATTAAATGCGCTTGATAAATACGGTTTTATTTTTGTTGATTCTAAAACTATATCTAACTCAAAAGTAGAAGAGGTGTTAAAATCAAAAAATCAAAAATATATTTTTAGAGATGTGTTTTTAGACAATACTCAAAATTTAAAAGATATTGAAAATGAGCTTAAAAAAGCTGTCCAAATAGCTAAAAAAAGGGGTTTTGCAATAGCCATAGGTCATCCAAAAAAACAGACTTTAAAGGTTTTAAGAAACAGTGGTGATATTTTAAAAGGTGTTGAAGTTGTCTATTTAAGGGATATTTATGAAAAGTATTGATATAAAAGAGTTATTAATTAGCTCATTAGATGAGCTTAAATGCTTAAAAAAAGTAAAAAACCCACCCAATAAGCTTTTTTATAAAGGAGATTTATCGCTTTTAAAAAAACGAAAAATTGCAATTGTTGGATCTAGAAAAATGACAATTTACACTAAAAATTTAATTCTAAACCTCACTTCAAAGCTTAAAAATATTGATTTTTGTGTAGTAAGTGGATGTGCCTTGGGATGTGACGCGGCCGCCCATAAAGGTGCTTTTCCAAACACAATAGCTATTTTTGGAAACGGTCTAAATCAAATTTATCCAAAAACAAATGAAACTTTAATAAACCAAATTTATAACTCCTCACTTGCATTAAGCCAGTATGAGCCAAATACACCAGCAAAAGGATATCAATTTTTAGAAAGAAACCGCATAGTTGTGGGACTTAGTGAGGCTTTGATAGTTGCTCAAGCTGATTTAAGAAGTGGTTCACTTCAAAGTGCAAGGCTTGCAAATGAGATGGGAATTCCCGTGTTTGTTTTTCCACACCGCATAAATGAAAGTAGGGGAACAAATGAACTTTTAGCAAAAAATAAAGCAAATTTAATAGATGATATTGATAAATTTGTTGCAAAATTTGGCGGTGAGATTTCAAAAAATAGCGATGATGAGCTTATAAATTTTGTGAAGTCAAACTCAAATTTTGATGAAATTTACGCTAAATTTGGCGATAAAATTTACGAATATGAGTTTGATGGAAAGATTGAAATTTTAGGCACAAAAGTGCTTGTAAAATAATAATTATATTTTAAAAAGGCTAAAAATGATCGCTTGTATAGATGTTGGACTTAAAAGAATTGGCATTGCTCTTGGGTATAAAAATGGTGTTATAGTCCCTATAAATGCAGTTTTAAGACAAAATAGAAACCAAGCAGCAAAAGATGTAAAATATATACTTGATGAATGGAATGTAAAAAAGCTCGTTGTTGGTATTCCACTCGGTGGAAATAGCGAAGATGAGATGAGAAGACGAATTAGTCATTTTGTAAATTTGCTTGATTTTAATGGTGAAATTGTGTTTTTTGATGAGAGCTTTTCAAGCGTTGAAGCAGGGGAGTTTGGTGTGGCAAATCATAAGAAAAAAGATGGTAAGCTTGATAGTCTTTCAGCAATGGTGATTTTACAAAGATATTTTGATAGTTTAAAATAATTAATAGTTGTAATTTAATATAAATTTAAGTTGATATAGTTTTTAAGCTTAAGTGTTGTATAATTTTATACAACAAAATAATTATGTAAAGGATATAAAATGTTTAAGTTTAACAAAACAATAGGTATTGTAAGTGATACAAACATAGAAAATATTACAAATGTTACAGGAAATAGAAGAAATATAAAAACAGATAATCATAGTAATTTAAATTTTTATATTGATGACAAAAATTATACTTTAAGTTTTATGAAGTCAAAAATAATAGATGATACAGACAAAATAAAATTATTGTATGTAAATTTACCTTTTGGAAGAAATGAAGTTTTAACTATAAGAAATTTAACTAAGAATAGAAATGATTTTAATTCGAGATTTTTAAAAATATTTTTTACAATAATATCTTTATGTATTCCAACATTTTTTTTAATTCTCATATTTTTTCTAATGTGTTCTAGTGAAGATATTAGCAAATTTTTTATTATTTTATTATTTTTATCTATAGTTTCTTTGTTACTTATAATGTTTTTTATGGCATATTCATTATTTTTTATGAAGAAAAATAAAAAATGGCTTTTAGAAGATGATTTTAAGGAAAAATAAGCAACAAAAAAATATTGCAAAAAAACTTTATTAAAAAATAGGTAATAAATACTTTAAAAGAACTAAAAATAAGTATTAATAATATTTTAAATTTGAGAAAAAAACTATAAGCCATATAAAATTTTTAATCTTTTTATTAAATAAACTAAAGTCATAAAAATCATAAATTATGATGAAATCTATCAGTAGATTATTATTTGTTCTAGATAAATATATTAAAATTTATATACTTAACCGCGATAAAACAATAGCAATCCGTAGGTTTTATAGATAGTATATAAACTCAATTAAAATTAGGAGCTATAAAAGCTCCTAAAAAAGATTAATCTTTTTTATTTTTATTTAGTTGTTTCCACTTAGCATCTGTATCTTTTGTTAGCATTGTGAAAATTTCATTTGTAAGTTTTTGTGTAAGCTCTTTTGCTTCTGTCATTGTGTTTTTGCTAAATTCGTTTAACAATTTGTTTGCTTTTGCTTTATCTTTTTTATAAAGCTCTACATACTCTTTTTCAAATTTAGCTTGTTTTTTATTTAAATCAGCTTCAAATTTTTTGTAAGCTTCTTTTACAACAGGAGAGTACTTGTTATAATCAGTCATAACTAGTGTTTGAAGTTTTCTATATACCCAATATATACTTTCATCATCACTTTCATATGAACCTTTATCATATCCATCAATAAAGCCATCTAGCCCATAATAATAAGGTAAATAAACGCTCAAATCAGCCATACCCAATGCAACATAAGTTACTCTACCAATCTCTGTTGGCAACCAAGGTCTTACTTGCATAATATGAGATTCGTATGTTCTAAATACACTTACTGTTCTATATATATCATCTTGAGTGTTTTGATTTACATAAGGATCGTATTTAGTTCCATCATAGTGAGATCTCATAGCAGCTTTTAAATCTTCAACGCTAAGCTTTTTCTCTGGCTCTAAAAATACTTTATAATTTGATCCGTCTTCAACTTTTTGCTTCATACTAGGATTAAACATTTTTTGTACCCACCAAACACGAGGATAGTTGTATGTTGTATCTCTTTCATCATCTCTTGTATAGGCTTTTGTAAAGTTGAATTTTCCATCTTTTTTAGGATCATAAGTGCCATGTTTTATAGCAAAATCAATTAATCCTTTTGAGGCTAGATAATTAGGATTGTTCTCTTCATAAGCTTGTAATCTACCTTGATTTGCTGAGGCAAAATATTTATCTTTTGGAAGTTTATTTGCTACCCAATGATGTCCTGTACCTGTTTCAAAATACCAAGTTTCATTTTCATCAATAAATACAACGCCAAAGCCTTCTCCAGCTCCTATCGTTTCAACAATTTCTCCTAAAAGCAAAACACCTTCTTTTGCACTTTTCATTCTAGGAAGGATTACATCAGGAATATCATCTTCTGTGATACCTGTTTCTTCATTATATGGGTCTATTTTTAATAACTCATCTTTTGCATAAATAGTCTCTGTTCCACTCAATCCAACACCAGCATCATTATATCCAACAGCACCATGTAATTTAGTGCGAGAGTTAGCTATTGTAGTATATCTCATTCCATTTTCTGGTAGTGGATATTTAAAATCATTTGCTCCATCATGTGCTTTTGAGCTATGAAATCCTGTTTGATTTTTTGTCTCTGGATGTATTAGAAATACTTGAGCTTTTATAGCTTTGCTATCTGCACTTCTAGCAACTAAAGTTGAACCATCTTTTGAGGCTTTTTCGCCTACTAATATTGTAGTGCAAGCCAAAGCTGATGTGCTAAGTAGAGCAACTAAAATAGAACTTGTTAGAAAAGATTTTTTTATCATTTTCTTCTCCTTTTTATATAGATTTTTTCACAAATCACTAACAAGAAACCTCACTACTTAAATTATGAGATAGGTTGCTATTGATTTTGTATATATTTTTTAGTAATTTTATTAGATATCCTATACTATTTATATACAAACAACCATTTGATTATAACGCTTTATCATATAACCATTTTAAAAATTTTTAAACTCTAGTAATATCTTTTTTGCTTGATGCAATAAATAAATTCTATTTTAATAATTTTGCGTAGTAAATTTTTTAGCCACTTTATAAATGTTGTCGCAATCTTATCTTTTAACAGTTTTTTACACTTAACTGCAAAAACAAAGTAACGATTTATATTTATTTACTAAACAAATTTTATATCCTATTTGATGAGTTAGTGTATCAAAAACTATATTAAAAGTCAACATTTAATATAGTATTTTCTTAAAGTTTATTTTATATTTAAACTATTTTTGTAGTGATTTTAAAACAATATAAGATAAGCTTATGAAAGTTAATATTTTTTAAAAACAAAAAAGTAATAATTAGTTAACAAAAGCATTAAAAATTTCAATAAATTTTTAAAAAGCTAATATTTTATAATAAATCTATCAATTTTTATTAGTAAATAATTCATATTTGTATAAAATTAGCTTTTAAAAGTCTTCTTTTTGTTAAACCTAAATGTTGATTTTTTATCTTTTTTACTGTTAATAAAATTTTAAATCACCAACATCGCATCACCGTATGAGTAAAATCTATATTTTTCATCTACTGCAACTTTATAAATTTCCATAGTCTTTTCATATCCTATAAAGGCAGTTACAAGCATAATTAAAGTCGATTTTGGTAAATGAAAATTTGTCAAAAGATAGTTTTGTCTAATTGGGCGATTTTTATAATTTAAAAATAATTTACATTCTCCATTTAAAACATTATTTCTAGCGTAGTCTTCAACAACTCTTGTTACTGTTGTTCCAACACCTAAAATAGGGCGATTACTTTTTAAAATTTCAGCTGTATTGTTTGGAATATTAAAATATTCTGAATGCATAATGTGTTTATTTATATCCTCAAACTCGACACCTTTAAAAGTTCCAGCTCCAACATGTAAAGTGAGATAGTAAATTTCGTGCTGTTTCCTTAAAATTTCTAACATTTCATCACTAAAATGAAGCGATGCAGTAGGGGCAGCAACAGCTCCTGAGTGTTTTGCAAAAACACTTTGATACCAAATTTCATCATCTTCGGTATCATCTCTTTTTATATATGGCGGAAGTGGGATATGACCAATTTTATTTAAAATTTCAAAAACTTCGCTCAAATTTAAAATTTTATCACCATTATAAAACTCAACTATTCTACTTCCATCATCAAATATTTCAAGCACTTTTGCGATTAAATTTTCATTAAAATAAAGCTTATCAAAAGGCTTAACCTTGCCTTTTATATAAACACTAAATTTTCCATCACTTAAAGGACGATTAATTAAAAGTTCTATTTTTCCACCACTTTGTTTTGTACCATAAATTCTTGCTTTTATAACTTTTGTATCATTAAAAATAATGTCACATTGTGGTAAAATTTCAGACAAATCACCAAATTTATGATGCGATATAGAGTTATTTTTTCTATCATATACTAAAAGCTTTGCTTCTTCTTTTGGCATTATTGGAGCCGTTGCTATCAATTCATTTGGTAAATAGTAATCATATGAGTTTAAATTATCAAGCTTATTCATTTTCTTCATCTTCAAAAAGTGGTTTTTGTGGATTTACTGTTTTTGCTATAAAAATAGAAACACCATAAAGTAAAATTAAGGGCACTGCAAGCATAAATTGACTAAATATATCAGGCGGTGTCATAACTGCAGCAAAAATGAAAATTATAACTATTGCATATCTAAAAAATCCTGCTAAATCTTTATCTGTAATAAGCCCTATTAAAGCTAGAAAAAATGTAATAATTGGAAGTTCAAAACTAATTCCAAAAGCTAAAATAAGTTTTATAAAAAATCCTATATACTCACCAACTCTTGGAAGTGCAGTAAAAGTATCTCCACCAAAGTTGATTAAGAAATCAAATGCTGTAGGAAGTACTATAAAATAACAAAATGATGAACCGATTAAAAACATAATAGTAGCACTTGCAACAAATGGAAGTATATATTTTTTTTCATTATCATAAAGACCTGGAGCTATAAAAAGCCAAAGTTGCCAAAAAATAACTGGCAAAGAGAGTAAAAAACCTGCAAAAAATGATACTTTCATAGCTGTAAAAAAAGCTTCTGCTGGATGAGTAAAGATAACATTGCTACTAGGAGGTAAAACTCCCTCAAGTGGAGCAAGTAAAAAATCAAGTATATTTTCCCAAAATAAAAAGCATACTACAAAGCCTACTACAACGCTCATAGCTGCTATAAATAGTCTTTTTCTAAGTTCAACTAAATGCGGGATTAAATCTTCAAACATTTTCATCCTTTTTTAAATCGCTATTTTTTTCTTCTATATTGTTTTTTGCCAAATTTTCACTTTTATTATCATTTGAATTTTCAGTTTTATTTTCAAATATATTTTCTGGCATTTTTTTAACTTCGTCTATTTCATTTTTAATATCAGATAAGCTTGTTGTAACCCCTGTTTTTACTTCATTTATACCACTTTTAAGCTCTTCAAGCTCTTCAAAAGTAAGCTTTTTTTTGATATCATCTTTTGTTTTTGCGATACTTTCTTTATATTTTTTTGCATCTTCTTTAAGTTCTGCAATTCTTACTTCTTGGTCAAAACTTTGTTTTGCATCATTTATTGTTTTTCTTATAATTTTTAGATATTTGGCGATTTCAACCATTGCTTTTGGCAGTTTTTGCGGGCCAAGTGCTAAAACAGCGATTATGGCAATGACTAAAATTTCAGGAAAACTCATTCCAAACATAATTTAGTCCTTTTAAAAAATAATTTGTTATTTTATCAGTTTTTCTTTAATTTAGTGTAAAACTATCATTTATGAAAAGGGCTATTTCATCAGCTAATAAATAATTTTTATTGTAAAAAATTCCATTTTTTAAGAAAAGTTTATTTTCATCAACTAAAATTTGAGCTTTTTTAAGTTCAGTTTTGTTTAGCAAATTTTCATTCACCCCAACAATTGATCTAAATCCTAAAAACAGTCTTTCAAGTTTTAAATCATTATTGTTTAAGCTCTCAATATCCCTAAAATTTGGATTTTTTATATATGATTTTGTATCTTTTAAGGCATAAAATCTTTTATTGTCTTTAAACCCGACACTATAAGCACCAAAACCTATATAGTTTTTTCCTTGCCAATAAGCAAGATTATGTTTACAAACTATACCAAAATTTGAAATTTCATACTGATTAAAACCAATCTCTTCAAGTTTTTTAAATAAAAATTTTGCTAAGTTTACACTATCTTTTTGATAGCTTTTTTTATCTTCAAATTTAGTATTTTTTTCTAAAATAAGAGAATATGCACTAATATGAGAAAGTTCTAGTTGTTTTAAATTTAAAATTTCATCTTCAAGTAATTTTTTTGTATCTAATTTAGTTGCATAAATTAAATCTACATTTATATTCTTAAATCCAGCTAGTTTAGCGTTTTCAACAGCTTTTATAGTATCAAATTTCGTATGATTTCTACCTAAAAAAATTAACTTCTTTTCATTAAAGCTTTGCGTTCCAAAGCTTATTCTATTTACCCCAATGTCTTTTAAATCTTTAAGCCATTTAAAATTGGCCGAGTTTGGATTTGCTTCAAATGTTATTTCACTATCATCATCCAAGAACTTCTCAAATAACTTAAAAATTTTGGCATAATAGCTTGATTTTATAACACTTGGTGTTCCACCACCTACAAAAATTGTTGAAATTTTACTTAAAGGTGTATTTTTTATCTCAAAACTTAAAGCATTAAAATATTCATCTACTAGATCAAATTCTTTATCACTTGAACCAAAAGCACAATAAGGACACTTTTTAGCACAAAATGGAATATGTATATAAATGTGCAAAATTTACTCTTTTTTAAATTTTTTTTAAAAAAAATTATATAAAAATTTAGTAAATTTAGTAAATTTAACATAAATCTAAACAAACACTAGCTAAAATCTATAAAAAATTTTAGGATTGTAAATGGAAAAAAACTATAGACCTAATGTCGCAGCTATTATAATGTCATCTTTATATCCTTTTGAAATGAAATTTTTTCTAGCAAAAAGAGTTGATATAAAAGATGCTTGGCAGTTTCCACAAGGTGGAATTGACAAAGGTGAAACTCCTAAAATGGCACTTTTTAGAGAGTTAAAAGAAGAAATAGGAACTGATAAAGTGGAAATTATTGCAGAATATCCAAAATGGCTTAGTTATGATTTTCCAGAAGATGTTTTGGAAAAAATGAAACCATATAGTGGTCAAATTCAAAAATATTTCTTAGTAAGACTTAAAAAAAATGCTAAAATCAAACTAAACACCGAAATTCCAGAATTTAACGATTATAATTTTGTGAGTTTTGATGAAATCGATAAGAATGTAAGATCTTTTAAAAGAGAGTCTTATTTAGAGGTTTTAAACTATTTTAAAGATAAAGGTTATATATAATGCTAATAGTCCAAAAATATGGTGGTACAAGCGTTGGAACACTTGAAAGAATAGATTTAGTAGCTAAGAGAATAGCTAAAAGAAAAGATGAGGGAAATAGCCTTGTTGTTGTTGTTTCAGCTATGAGTGGTGTTACAAATAAATTAATTGATTATGCTGAGTATTTTAGTAAAAATCCAAGTAGTAGAGAGCTTGACATGCTTTTAAGTGCTGGAGAAAGAGTTACAAGTTCACTTTTAGCTATTGCACTTAAAGAACTAGGCTATAAAGCAGTGGCATTTAGTGGAAGACAAGCGGGTTTAAAAACAGATAGTTTTCATACAAAAGCTAAAATTGAACTAATTGACCCAACTTCTATAAATGAAGCTTTAAAAGATGATAAAATAGTTGTTATAGCTGGCTTTCAAGGAGTTGATAAAAACGGAGATGTAACAACTCTTGGTCGCGGGGGAAGCGATCTTTCAGCTGTTGCAGTGGCTGGAGCTATAAAAGCTGATTTGTGTGAAATTTATACAGATGTAGATGGTGTTTATACTACAGATCCAAGAATTGAACCAAGAGCTAGAAAGCTAGATAAAATAACATATGATGAGATGCTAGAGCTTGCAAGCTTAGGTGCTAAAGTTTTACAAAATAGATCAGTTGAGTTAGCAAAAAAATTAAACATAAACTTAGTCACAAGAAGTAGTTTTAATGAAAACGATGGAACACTTATAACAGGAGAAAAAAAGATGGAAGGTGCTATAATAAGCGGAATTGCACTTGATAGAAACCAAGCAAGAGTTACAATTAGAAATGTTGATGATAAACCTGGCGTTGCAGCAAAAATTTTTAAAATTCTTTCAACTCAAGAGACAAATGTTGATATGATAATACAAAATATAGGAACCGATGGTGTTGCAAACATAGGCTTTACTGTTCCTGAAAATGAACTTAATCAAACATTAAAAGCTTTATCAAATCTAGATGATAGTTTTAGTGTAGAAAGTGATAGCAATATAGTGAAAGTTTCAGTTGTTGGAATTGGTATGAAATCACATAGTGGAATTGCTGCTCTAGCTTTTGAGACTTTAGCAAAAAATGGTATAAATATACAGATGATTTCAACAAGTGAGATAAGAATTTCAATAATTGTTGAAGCAAAATATGGCGAACTTGCCGTTAGGATACTTCACGAAGCTTATGAGTTGTATAAATAATGCAAGATCTTTATAAGTGGAGTTTAACAAAAATTAGAAAAGATGCCTTGATGTCGGCGTGGATGGAAGATAGAAGAGAAGAGTGGTCTCCATTAACCGCATCAAGGATAAGATTTTTACTTGATGGGGTTGCTTTTTTAGTTTTTTGTGACGAGCAAAGAAGTTGGTTTGAGAGATATTTTTTAACAAATATTAATAAAAGCGATAATGAAAGACCAATTTTGCCATTTTTTTCACTTCGTTCAATGTTTGCAAATTTGGATGAAATAAACACAAAGGAGGGTGTTGAACTACTTGATGATATGCTTAGTCTCGCTTTTCCAAAAGGATATCTATTTTTTTATATAGGTCGTGGCGGAACATCTTTTTCGCAAATTGCAAAAAGTAATGAAAATAGCTATATGTGGTTGATTGATGAGCATAGTGAAAATGCTTTTTATCTTGATGGTAAAGATGAAAATTTAGACATTAAATTAATTCAACTTTTTAAGCTTTTTAACTCAAGTATTAGTGCAGCTTTATTTGATGAGATAGTGCTTTGAATAAAATCATAATTTGTAGAGATTTTGAGCTTATTAAATCAAATTTAATTAATAAATTTGGAAGAAACAATTTAAGAATATTTGAAAAAAGTGAAATTTTACTAGAGGATACTAACGCTGCAAAAGATGAAGCCTATATAGCAGAAAAAGAGCAAAAAATTATAGTTTTAATAGGACATAAATTTAGAACTGAAGCACAAAATTCACTTCTTTTAATTTTAGAAAATACTCCTAAGAATATTGAGTTTATTTTAATTAGCAATAGTAAAAATGTATTTTTACCGACTATTAGATCAAGGCTTATTATAGAAAATCATTTTATAAAACAAGTTTTGCCTAAAACAGGACTAAATTTTAAAAATTTAAGTCTAAATGATATAAATATTTTTTTAAATAAACAAATAGAACTTGAAAAAGAGGGTACTCTTGATAAAATAGCCTTACAAAATTTATTTTGTGCTATTGTAAGGGAGTGTTTTGAAAGTGGAATAAAATTTAAAGAAGAAGAGCTTAATCATATAAATAGACTTAT
>QWCY01005541.1_pt1 | contig 11858 bp, 10 predicted proteins | sample 1972631 | NCBI WGS metagenome assembly QWCY01 (sample SAMN09866696, study PRJNA288562) | Human gut metagenome isolate pre1_stool, whole genome shotgun sequencing... | isolation source: gut | host: Homo sapiens | place: USA: California
CAAAATACTCCTATTCTTTACCGAAATCTTGTGTTATACTAACGAAGCGAAATACAATATTTAAAGAAAGGTGACATGTATTATGAAGACTTTTTTACATTCTTCCAAAGATAAACAAAGCTTGTCTAACTGGTCGCTCCGACAGAAAGCAGGCTTTTTTGTTTTTCTGGCACTTTTTGCCATATGCATTGGAATGGCCTGCTTTTTTAATGGTTTCTCCCTGCCTAATCTATTAATTCTGATTGCCATTGCCATTGTCTCTATGGTCATCTACGTGCTGCCAATTTCTCTGCATCCAGTTGTAAAGGCTGTCATCACTATTATTCTTCCGACAGCCGCATTCTTTTTACTGGAGTCTATGACACATGTTGTCTGGGAAACGATGGAGATTGACGCTGTTTTATTAAACCTTGTCTTTTACTATTTGTTCTTTTTGTTTTTCTTCTTCGTAAGCGGATCAACAAAAATCTCACTTGATATTCTGCTTATCTTTACCATGATTGTCGGTCTGGCAAACTATTTTGTCATTTTGTTTCGCTCCTCACCGATTCTGCCATGGGATCTGCTCTCAGTTGGAACTGCAGCCACTGTTGCAAACAATTATACCTTCAGCATCACATATCTTGTTGCTCAGCTGGCATCTGGCTTTTTAGGATGTATAATACTTGCCGGAAAATGTAATCTTCATTTCCCGGCTCTAAGCGCTAAAAAGACAATTCGCGGACTGATTCGTCTGGCACTTTGCTGCGTTTTAATCATTCCGTCTGCTTGCTATGTCCACTTTTTATATCAGCCTGACATTGCGGATTATACAAGCCTTGACAACACGCTGTTTACTCCAAAATATATGTTTAAGACAAATGGCTTTTTCGTTGCCTTTTTGATGGACAGCCGCTATCTTAGAATTGATGAGCCAAACGGCTACAGCAAAGAATATGCTAAATCGCTTCTTGATGAGCAGACTGAAACTTCTTCTACTGCCGATGAGCTTCCAAATATCGTTGTCATTATGGATGAATGTTTCTCTGATCCTACTGTACTTGGTGACTTTTCCTGCAACGAAGACTTTATGCCATATATTCGAAGTCTGCTTGACGGCGCTCCAAACACCATAAGCGGTCATCTTTATGTATCTGTTCTTGGCGGCAACACGGCAAATTCAGAGTTTGAATATCTGACAGGAGATTCGATGGCATTTCTTCCAAGCGGAAGTATTCCTTATCAGCAGTATTTAAATAAGTATGCTCTGTCAATTGTTTCACACATGAAGGAATTAGGCTACAGCACAACTGCTATGCATCCGTACAATGCCTCTGGCTGGAATCGAAGCTCTGTTTATGAAAAGATGGGATTTGGACAGTTTCTTTCCTTGAAAAATTTCCATCACGGCGAACAGCTTCGAAAATATGTCAGCGATCAGGCCGACTTTGAAGAGGTTCTCGATGTCTTAAATCAAAGCACCGATCCTGCCTTTATCTTTAATGTAACAATGCAAAATCACAGCAGTTATGGCACACCGTATGATAACTTCACTCCGTCTATTGAAGCTAAGTTTAAAAATACAAAGAGTACCAAATATTTAAACAACTATCTTTCCCTGATGAAATACACTGATGACGCAATTAACTATCTGCTTACTGAGCTTTCTGCTTCTGACAAGAAAACAATTGTTGTCTTCTTTGGTGATCATCAGCCAAACGATTATGTTGTTGAACCAATCTACGAAGAGAATGGCCTCGATATCAATAACCAGACGCTTGAAGAACAGCAAAAGCGTCAGCAGGTTCCTTTCTTTATCTGGGCAAATTATGATATCGAGGAGGAAAGTAATCTTGCAATTAGTGCTAATTATCTTTCTACAAAAGTTGCCAAGGTTGCCGGTCTTGGCCTTACAAAATATCAAAGCTTCCTCTCACAGATGTCAGAAGTGCTTCCTGTCGTCAATGCAGTTGGCTATGTAGACACCGACGGTACATGTCACTATTTAAAGGAAGCCACTGGCGAAGAAAAAACATGGCTTGATAATTATGAAATTCTTCAGTATTACCGCATGTTTGACCAATAATTAACTTTTACAGCTGCTTCTGCAGCAGACAATCAGCAAAGGCAGTGCGTACACTATTTTGTTCCACTGCCTTTTTTATTTTCTCGATATTCTTCTCAGAAATCCACGATTTGCTGTTATTAAAATAGAAATTTACCTGCTTCCAATATTTTTCCGGGTATGCAATCATAAATCCTAATAGGCTTATTTCTTTTTGTGACATGTTTTGGACTCTGTTATATTCGCGAATCAGCCTCATTCCGAGCTCCTGATTCCAGTTATGCTTTTCCATGATTTTTCTAATAAACTGATACAGATCACAAATCTGGCAGCCCACACGAAACTGCTCAAAATTTACTGCTGCCGTCTGCCCCTGACCAATAAGTACATTGTGCTGATGATACGCGCCATGTATCAGATGGCCTTCTTTTTTCGCCTGTTCCTCCACCTCATAAAGTCCGCCGTCCATCATTGCACGCACTGCAATGTCTGCCTGATTATACATTTCATCAAGGCTTTTTTGGATGAACTGCTCAAGCACTGATTTTTTCTTTTTACGATGCAGATAGGCACGCACACGGCGAAGCTCACGATTGTGCTTTTCATATTGACAGGCCAGACTCTGCCTTTCTTTATGTATATTTGTGACAGCATTGCCTTCTGTCATATCCTGTTTGCTTTCTTCAGACTGCACTTTCTCCTGTTTTATGAGCAGATGCTTTGGCATGCGCCTCATAGAAACATGCAGCCGCGCAAGACTATTCACAGCCTGTACGAGATCACCAATACTGCTTACACTGCATTCTGGCCATGGATACCACATTTTTAACACATAACCTGTGCCTTCTTCATTTTTAGAGAGCAGTTCTTCCTTCTCATTTTTTATGATCTGGTCTGTGTGCACCATTCCATTTTCCGCCAGATATAAAAGAAGGGCCGCCTCTGCCTCTAACCGTGCTTGTTTTCCACGGTATTCTGAAAGCAGATACAGTCCTTCTTTTGTATCACATAAAAGTGCGCCCCGTACCTTTCGCGTTGTACGAACTGTCACAGGATACTGACTAAGTACCGACATTCCCCAATCATTCATAGAATTACCTACGCCTTTCCGGCTGTCTCCCGGACCGCCTATGCTATCCTATGAAACATAAGGTAATATCATGCCAGATCATTTTTATTTGCGCGTCCAAAGAATATCTCTGTTAATGCATTGTCCTAGCAATCTCTTCACCTGTCCTGCGTCCTTTGTCTGCGGCAAAATCCACATAAGCTTTGTCAGAACAGCTTCTAGTGTCATATCATATGCCTCCATGACACCTGCCTCTTCCTTTACCTTCTTTCCAACCTCATATACAGCAAGATTGCTGCCTTCTCTGGCAACCTGCGTAGCCATGACAAATACCTTTCCCTCATGTGTCCACTTATGTACCACATCGAAAAAGCTTCCATGCTCGTAAACAGGAAGACCACCGACACCATATGCCTCGATGATTACAGCATCACATCGTCCTGCCACATACTCAAGAATATCAGCAGGCATAGACGGCACCAGCTTAACTAATCCTACTGATGCAGTCATATCATGATAAAACTGTACAGGTCCCATCTCTTTTGGCTCTTCAAAATACAAAAGGACACGTCCGTCACTAATCATGCCAAGATATGGATAATTGACACTTGCAAATGCATTATAGCTCTTGCTGTGCTCCTTCTTTGCGCGTGTTCCGGCAATAATTTTCCCATCAAATACAACACATACATCATGTGCCTTTTCGCTTGCTGCAAACCTGAGACTATCCATAAGATTTACTCTCGCATCAGTATCCTCTAAGTCTATTGGATGCTGTGCTCCTGTAATAACAATTGGCTTTGGTGAATGCTGAATCAGATAAGAAAGTGCTGCCGCCGTAAATGCCATCGTGTCCGTTCCATGACAAATGACAAAACCATCATACTCGTCATAATGTGCTTCAATGCAGGCTGCCATAGCAAGCCAATGCTTTGGTTCGATGTTTGTACTGTCAAGATTCATCAGCTGAATAGTGTCCGTTTCACAAAATTCCTTTGAATCCTGCACATACGACAGAAGCTGCTCTGGCGTAAGAAGCGGTTTTAATCCATCCTCACTGTGTCCGCAGGCGATTGTTCCGCCCGTTCCAATAAGTAATATCTTTCTCATACCACATGCATTATCCTTTCTGTTTGTACCTTTATTCCCTCATTTTGATTTGCCTGCTGATCCTGCTGGCGACGGAATGCGTTAATAATATCACGTCTTGTAATGATGCCAATGAAAACATTGCGATCATCTACAACTGGTACATAATTTTGATTTGATGCACGCTCAATCATCTCATCTATTGTCGCATATACATATACTGGTGGCATCCAGTCCTTACGGATAATCTCTTTGATTTGAAAGCTCTCCAACTCCTGCATGTCACATTTGTGATACGTTAACATATACCATAAAAAATCGCCCTCGTTTACCGATCCGGCATAACAGCCATCCTCATCGATAACCGGCAGCGCAGTGTAGCCATATATTCTCATACGCTCAAGTCCTTGACGCAGCGTATCCTCCTTGTGAAGATACTCGATTTCTCCCTTTGGTTTTAATAATGTCATTAAATTCATTTTGCTTCCTCACAGTTCTGAAATGTCGCATAACAGTTTTTTGTATGCCACTATTTTCCATGAATGCAGTCTGGTTTCCCATCTGCTTGTTTTTTTTATTCTACCACAACTGTGAGGAAATTTCCATTACCGTAATCTTACAGTTTGATGAAATAAGTATGAAGTCCATCCATCCAGATATATGCGCCATCGCTCTCTATCTTAAGATGAAGCTTAGACAAATCCTTCTCATGCGTTTGTCCCATCGCATTGTAAAGCTCTAAGAGCTCATCCAGATGCCATGAGTAATATCCTATCAGCGCCTTTGCTGTTTCTTTGCATAAATTTTCATCCTGCGTCATTATTTCTCCCTTCATTATTCATTCGTGTAAAGTATTTTTATTCACGTTTCTAATCTTTTGCAATTTCCTCGTTCAACAATTCTGCACTTTTCGTGCAGTTTTATCCTACTAGGTTTCGACAAAATCTTCAACTAATTTCAATCGCGTATTTCGACACCCTTATTGCTGTATCTTGTAATCTGTGCTACGATAAATGAAACACAGGTTGAAAGGACAAAATGCTATGGAATTTACGACACTTTGCTATTTAGAGCGCGATAATCATTATCTGATGCTGCATCGCACAAAAAAGGAACATGATTTTAATAAAGATATGTGGATTGGTGTTGGTGGTCACTTTGAAGAAAATGAAAGTCCTGATGAGTGTCTGCTGCGCGAAGTTAAGGAAGAAACCGGACTCACACTGACTTCCTACAAAATGCGCGGTATTCTGACATTTGTTTACCGCGATATATGCGAATATGTCTGCCTCTATACGGCTGATGGCTTTGAAGGCGAAATGACCTCCTGCAATGAAGGCGAGCTTAAGTGGGTTCCAAAGAATAAATTGCTGACGCTAAATTTGTTTGAAGGGGATCTTATCTTTTTTAAGCTGTTGCTGGAAGATGCACCATTCTTTTCATTGAAACTCACTTATGATCAGGTAAATGAGCACCGCCTTATTGACGCAAATCTAAATGGCAAAAAGCTTGAGCTTTTCGATATTCTAGATGAAAACGGTGTACCGACAGGACTGACAAGGGAGCGTTCTTTGTGCCATCTTCTTGATACGCCGCACAGAACAGGTCATGTGTGGATTGTGCGGCCTGTTGAGGCAAATGGTGGAATCGCTTCTGACACACAAGCCGACACTTCACAAAATAAGCCTGCCTATGAATTACTTCTCCAAAAGCGAAGCCACGACAAGGATTCTTTCCCGGACTGCTATGACATCTCGTCTGCCGGTCATGTTCCAGCAGGAAGCTCTGTCCTTGATTCTGCGATTCGTGAACTCTCAGAAGAACTTGGAATCAAAGCATCACCTGACGATCTTATTCCTATTGGCACACATGAAGGAAACAGCCACAGCATCTTTTATGGAAAACCATTTCACAACCATGAATTTAGTACGCTGTATCTCTACACAAAACCTGTGCAGATCAAAGATCTTGTGCTGCAGGAGTCAGAAATCCAGTCAGCAAAATGGTTTGATCTAAATCAACTGATGGAAGATGTTAAAAATAACGCGCCTGGATACTGTCTGTACTATGATGAACTGCAAATTCTTAAAAATGCGCTGGAAAAATAATAGAAGGCAGGTCATTACGACCTGCCTTTTCTTATATCTTATATCTTATACTCTAGAACCGATCAATGCTGAATCTGTCCTTCTTCTTCGCTATGGTTGCGCAAATCAGTAGGACGATACTTTGGAATAACCTTCATAAGTTCATCATCATAATTACACTCAACACGAGTATTCTTTGATGTCACGAGTGTATAGATATGATCTGGTGTGCACGCCGGCCAATTAGGAATTGAGCTGTTGTTTGGATCACCTGTGCGCGCAAATGACATAACACTGTCAAAAATCTCTGTCTCGATGCGCTCTGTAACGCCTGCTTCCTGTGTATATGGCGTGAATGATGTGTTTGCAAAAACATACGGAATATCTGCACAATGCCACGGAACCCAGCCGCCATCAAGCGGAAGTTCAAGATCAAACATATATGAATATGTCTGTGCGTTCATTTTGCTGCGCTCTTTTACATAGTCAAGAAGCGGTACACGAACAATGGTGTCAAGCACAGTCAGATCGACAGGATTATGTGTCGGATACGCCTTTTCAAAGAGTGGAAGAAGCTCTGATGCTGCCTTTTCTCCCATTACCTTTTCAACGACCTTTTCACCTTCTTCTTTTGTCATATGGTTTCTGTCAAATGGCATCGGTGCAAATGTGAAGAACTCGCCAAATACACTTCCAACCATAAGTGCAACATTACTGCTTTCCTTACGAAAACCTACATCGCTTGGATCGCCCACATAAAATTCATTCGGGATCGGTGCACCGCCGCTATATTTTCCCTGTGCCTGAAATGTTGGACGCACCTTTAAATAAGCGGCTGCAAGCTGTGCATATGGTACCTTTTCAAGTTCTTTTACACTGCTTACGCCAAGCTCTTCCATAACAGCCTCAGCGATTTCTTTTCCGCTTTGTCCACGTTTTGGCATCAAATCATTGATTACACCGCTCATGTTAATGCCCTTTGCAAAAAGTCCATCTGCTGCCGGCATCTGAAGAAGCGTTGTCACCTTTGCACCGCCGCCTGACTGACCAAATACTGTGACGTTCTTTGGATCTCCGCCAAATTTCTCAATATTTTCCTGCACCCATTTTAGTGACGCAATGATATCATCCATTCCGGCATTTCCTGAATTGGCATACTCTGATCCAAATGCAGACAAATCAAAATATCCAAGCACATTTAAGCGGTGATTGATTGATACAACAACTGCATCACCTCTTCTGCTCATGTTTTCACCCTCATACGCAATGTGCTCAATTGAAGAACCAGCTTCAAAGCCGCCGCCATGAAACCATACTAGAACAGGACGCTTCTTTTCATCACATGATGGTGTCCATATATTCAGATTCAAACAATCCTCATCCATAACCCAGTAGCGATGCGGTACAAACACCTCACCAGCTGGCTTTGGCATATCAAGAAGCGGACACACATAGCCAAAACTTGTCGCATCAAGCTCACCTTCCCATGCCTCAAGCGGCTCTGGCGCATGGAAACGCTTCGCCTTTGCATACGGAATGCCCTTAAACACAGACACTCCATTGTAGGCATAACCACGTACCTTTCCCTTATTTGTCTCTACGACAACACTTCCTTTTTTAAATACAAATTCTTTCTCCATTTCGGATACCTCCCATTATATAATTGTGATCTGACAGCTCTCCATTGCACGAAGCGCACGCTCATGACTCTCTGGTGTCACACCTGCGCAGCATGAAGCATCTACTTCAATCAAAACTTCCGGCAAAAATGCCTTTACCAGAATTGCATTAGAAATGACACATATATCGGTGCAAAGTCCCACAAATGTAATCTTATCAATTCCCATCTGCTCATTAAGTGCCACAAGACGTTTTCCGAGTTCCACACTTCCAAATGTAGGCTTGTCAATCGGATTTCCATCAATCAGTGACGCGATCTCGTCATTCAGCTCCCATCCTCTCGTATCGCGGATGCAATGCTGCACTGGAAGATTAGTTCCTTCCTGTGTACTTAAGTAATTTTCTTCATGTGTATCTCTTGTTGCAAGAACCAATCCCTTAAAGTTCTTAATCTTATCTGCCACCTTCGGCACTATTGAAACAGCCTCCTTAGTGCCAAGTGACCCATCAATAAAATCGTTTTGCATATCTACAACTACAAGAACTTCCATGCCTCTTTGTTCTCCCTTCTTTGCTCGCAATCTCACTAATTTTATAATATTCCATTTGGGAGGATATTGCAAGATAGTAACTGAGAATTTGACATTTTAACCAAGAGTTATCTATCTTCAGTGCGCAATCTGAAACAGCGAATAAAATTGTCCTTTCTGCTGCATAAGCGTATCGAAATTTCCCTGCTCGCAGATTGTTCCATTCTTCATGACAAGGATTTTATCATAGCGGCGAAGAATCGCTTCCTCTAGGCAATGCGTTACGACGATTCTTGTCATTCCAACCAGATTCAGTATGGAAAAGCTGACTGCTCTTGCAGTGGCGGCATCAAGTGCGGCAGTTGCCTCGTCAACCAGAAGGATTGGTGATTTTCTAAGAAGCGCTCTTGCAATGCTGATTCGCTGACGCTCACCGCCTGACAGATTCGCGCCATTTTCGCCGCAGACAAAATCTTCGCCGCGCTTTTCGATAAACTCCGACAAGCCGGAGCGCTCTAATGCTAATGTAACTTCTTTATCTGGAAACTCATGAAACATAGTGACATTGTTTCTTATGGTATCGTTAAAAACAAAGACATTTTGCTGCACTGATGTCATCAGCTGATAGAGCGATTCGCTTTCAATATTTTTAATTGAAACACCATCTATGCAAATCTCGCCCCGATAGTTGCTGCTGCTTCCCATCAAAAGATTCAAAAGCGTCGATTTTCCGCTTCCTGATCCTCCTACAATTGCATAGCTCTTTCCTGCGTCAAACTGAACATCCAGATCTTTTAGCACATGACTCTCTGGCTCATATCCATACGTCAGATCCTTCACTTCGATCTTTTCTGAAAAACCATTAAGCTTTTCTCTTCCCTCTTCGCGCACATTCTCTGATAATGCATCTGACAATTTCTCCATCAGTGCAATCGCAGCCTTTCTGTTTGACCATAGAAGCGGCACCTGACTAATTGGGTTTAAAATATAATTCATCAGCTGGACAAATACGATTACAACACCAGCTGTTACTCCTTTGCCGCTAATTGCAAGCCATGCACCTGCCAGAAAAATTCCCATCTGGGCAATGATTCCCGCATCATTTGCCAGAAGTGATATCAGCTGCTCGGTACGGCGCTTATTTTTCTTTGCCTCCTCTGCCTGCTCATTTCGCTGTGAAAATAAATGACTTGCCTGTGTCTCTGCACGAAAGCTTTTGATGACTGGAAAGCCAGACAGAAGCTCATTTACAATTGAAACAAAACGCTCATTTTTTTTAGAAATTTCCTTTTCCTGCTCTGTCAGGCGATTTCCTGCCGTCATTGAGACAGCCACCGGCAGAAATGACAAAGCAACTGCAAGAACTAACATCACCGGACTATAATAAAGCATCATGATCAATGCACCCAAAAAACAAAAGAGAAGCTCAATCAGGGTGAAAGTTGCAGTCAAATAGTTGTTCTCGATTGACGTGCAATCATTTGTCAGCGCAGAAACGTAAAGTGCGGTTCCTTCTTTTGAAAAAGAGCGTAAACTTTTCTGTGTCAGCCGCGAAAACGTATAATCGCGGTACTGCTGCATGGCCCGTTGTAAAAATCTTGGATATACTGCTCGATAAACTGCATTCGCCACGGTATATGCAATAACAACACTAGCCGCAATCCATGCACATCGCACAACAGACTGCATATTTTGATTTGCCATGCTGTCCATGATCTGCTGAATCAGCCATGAAATCATCAGGTTCAAGAAGCTCATAACAATGGTCATTATTACGGATGCGATAAAGCATATTTTATTTTTATAGAATAATCTACGTTTAAATTCCCTGCTTTTCTTTTTATTTTGCTTCATTTTTTCTCCCACTGACATCTTATTAACAATCGCGTACCTTGATATCACCAGATATAGTAGATGCCTTTAACTTACTGTCAGGCTCACCAAAGCGCTCCTGCACTTTTTTCTTTCCCTTACTGTTAATTCCTCCGCAGACAGCAGAAACATCACCACTCGTACTGGAAAGCGCCATTTCGAGTCCAATTTCTCCAATGTAGCGAACGTTTACATCACCGCTGGTACTCGAAACTACAGCATCTACCTGATTTCCAATCGTCACCTTACAATCACCGCTGGTACTCTTTGCTCTGCACTGCGCGCTCTTATCAAATTCGGCCTTTATGTCTCCGCTTACACTTACAACGTCCATCTTATCTGCCTTGCATGCGATCACATTCACATCGCCGCTGATGCTTGATGCAAAAAGTTCATCTGCCTGACAATCTTCCACTCCTACGTCACCGCTTCCAGTATGAATCAATAAAGTCTTTGCATTGCTGTTATTTGCTTTGATATCGCCACTTATACTCTTTACCTTAATTTTTTCAAACTGCTCTGGCACTGCAATATGAATAACAATTCTAGCTGAATATTTCCCCACCTTAATGCCAAATAAGCGTGAGGCAGCATAAGAAACACTTATCCCTGCTTTTTTTTCCTGCTGAATCAAAAGTGTTCCAACAGACGCACTGACACGAAGCGTCTCTTTTAATGCCTCCATATCATCTGCAAGCCCACCAGTTACAGACAGCTCTACATCATTTGTACTGCTCTTTTTGATTTCAATATCGGCATCTGTGAGCTGAGCATTGACACGCTGAATGCCTGGATAAAAACGGTTATAAATATCAGAATTACCCACTGCGTCCGAATTTGAATTGACATTTATTGTCATAGCAGCCGGATTTTCATCTAAGAATGCCTGACGGATTTCCTCAACATTTCCAAGCTCTTCACAAATTTCCTCTTCACTCTTTCCATTTTCCATACCTTCCTTAAAATGATTCTCATAATCACCGAGAATATCCATTATCAATTCCTCATCCATCCCTGCAAATGCAGTGCGCAGCTGTGCAAAAAACTCGTTCTTTTTCATAATATTTTCCACCTTTCTTCATACTCAGCATCGTATATTAACTCGGCTGCTATTTTTTATTCACTTGCTTTCTTTGCTCACTATCAGCCGCTCAACTGCTGCCGTGAAATCAAACCATTCTTTCTTTAACTGTTCCTGATAGGCCCAGCCCTTCACCGTGAGGTGATAATACTTTCTAGCTGGTCCTTCCCCTGCCTCGACAAGATATGTCTCCACATATTCCTCATCCCTCAATCTCTTTAAGATCAGATACAGCGTACCTGCCGCCAACTTCATCTCCTTTGAAATATTTTCAGTAAGCTCATAGCCGTACTGGTCACGAAGCGACAGCTGCGACAGCACGCACAACTCAAGCGCTCCTTTTTTAAACTGAGCATTCATGCTCACACCTCCTAGTATAATAATGGTGTAGTCAATCAAGACTACTTGGTTAATAAGTTTCTGTAAATCAGATAACAAAAGAAGGGATTCTTCCTTCATCAGATGT
>QWCY01006506.1_pt1 | contig 11827 bp, 10 predicted proteins | sample 1972631 | NCBI WGS metagenome assembly QWCY01 (sample SAMN09866696, study PRJNA288562) | Human gut metagenome isolate pre1_stool, whole genome shotgun sequencing... | isolation source: gut | host: Homo sapiens | place: USA: California
CGGGCGCCGCATGGTTTTCCCAGATGTCCCACAGGATTTCGTCGATGCCGGAGTCGTGTTCCCGGGCCAGCATCCAGCGCTCGAACTGCTGCCGTATCTCTTCCGGGGTTTCCGGATGACGGAATATGTAGTCGATGATTCGCTTGCGTTCCGTTTTGCTCATCGTGTGCCGGTTTTAGAGGGGCTGCGGTTTATTGCGCTTTCTGCGTCAGGGTGTAGGTTTCCGAATAGGTCCCGGCCTCGAAGACGACCCGGCCGGTGCGCAGTGCGCCCGTGTCGTTGGCCCCGAAGCTGAGGTGAACGGCGAAAATGCCCTTTTCGCCTCCCGAAAGGGGTTCGATCGTGATCCAGTCGTCGCCGGTGGCCTTCCAACCGCAGGTGGTGTAGATCGTCACGGACTGTGTGCCGGCAGCGGCCTCTACGGTTCCCGACGTGCTGTGCATGTAAAGACTGTCGGGGGCCGCCGGATCGTCGTCCTTGCAGCTGCCCGCCAGACATGCGCACAACAGGACCGCAATGAATAGTAGCTGTTTTTTCATGTTGAGTTTTTTAGGTTAAATAGTTGTTTTCGGAGCCGGTTCCATAAATAAGACAACTTGCCGGCGGCGATGGCCAGTCAGTTCGTACAATTTTTTTTATATTTCCGCCGTTCCGTTAAAAAATCGTGAAAAAAGGAGAAAAGATTTTTAATTTATTCGCTTAAAATCTATATTTGCACCGACCGACTATGGATTGCGACGAACATATTATCCTGAAAAAACTCCGTGACGGGGATTCCGAAGCGCTGGACATCCTTTACCTGCGTTATGCCTCCAAGGTCCGCGATTTCGCCTTCCGGCTGCTCAAGGACCGGACCGACGCCGAAGATGTCACGCACGATATTTTCCTGAAAATCTGGGAACAGCGCCGGGGACTCGGGGCCGTCCTTTCGTTTCGGGGCTATCTGTTCCGCATGACGCGCAATGCCATCTTCAATGCCTACAAGCACCGGCAGGTAGAGTCCAAATATCAGGCGGAAACCGGAGCTGCGGAGAGTCCCGCCGCGCCCCAGGCCGACGAAAGCGTGTCGACGGACGACCTGTTGGAGATGATCGACCTGGCGGTCCGCAACATGCCCGAGCAGCGTCGGCGGGTTTTCTGCATGAGCCGTTACGAGAACATGTCCTACAACGATATCGCCGAGGCGCTCAACATCAGCCCCAAGACCGTGCAGTACCACATCTCGGGAGCGCTGGCCGAATTGCGCAAACTGCTCTCGGCGATGGCGTTTTTCATATAGCCTGCAAAAACGAAAAGGGCGGACCACAAGAGTCCGCTATTTTCAATTCGACCGAAGCCGTCCACGGATTGCCCCCCCCGAAAGTTCCGTCGTTTTTGATCAGCGAGGCATACATCGTAAAAACGGGACGAATGGATGACGTATGCTCCATTCGTCCCGTTCGGGGGATGATTGCGGCAGATGCGCCGCAATCATCGAAAATTACAGCCGGCGCGAACCGTCGGAGATCACGACGTCGTAAACCTTCGGTTCGTGGCCGTATTTGGCGTTGAACTTCTCCTTGGCCGTGGCGATGAAGTTGTCGTAAAGCTCGTCCTTCACCAGGTTGATCGTGCAGCCGCCGAAGCCGCCGCCCATGATGGCGATGAAGTTGTCGTAAAGCTCGTCCTTCACCAGGTTGATCGTGCAGCCGCCGAAGCCGCCGCCCATGATGCGCGAACCCGTCACGCCGCACTCCTCGGCGACCTCCGCCAGGAAGTCCAGCTCCTCGCACGACACTTCGTAGTCCTTCGACATGCCCCAGTGGGTCTCGTACATGCGCTTGCCGACCGTCTCGTAGTCGCCCTTTTCGAGCGCTTCGCATACGTCCAGAACGCGCTTCTCCTCGCCGATCACATAGCGGGCACGCTTGTAGTCCTCCTCCGAAATCCGATCCTTGACGGCTTCGAGCTGCTCCATCGTGGCGCCGCGCAGGAACTCCTGCCCCAGCACTTTCGCAACGCGCTCGCAGGAAGCGCGGCGGTCGTTGTACGGAGAGCCTACCAGTTCGTGCTTCACGCGCGAATCCAGCAGAACCAACTTATAGCCCTTCGGGTCGAACGGGAAGTAGGCGTATTCCAGCGAACGGCAGTCCAGACGGATCAGGTTGCCTTTCTTGCCGAACACCGAGGCGAACTGGTCCATGATGCCGCAGTTCACGCCGCAGTAGTTGTGCTCGGTCGACTGGCCGATCTTCGCCAGTTCGAACTTGTCGATACCGCAGTTATAGAGGTCGTTCAGCGCAAAGGCGTAGGTTGACTCCAGCGCTGCCGACGACGACATGCCGGCACCCAGGGGCACGTCTCCGGCAAACACCGTGTCGAAGCCGCCGATCTTGCCGCCGCGCTTCTGAATCTCGCGGCAGACGCCGAAGATGTAGCACGCCCAGCTCTCGGCCGGTTTGTCCGCCTCGTTCAAGCCGAACTCCGAGCTTTCGCCCAGGTCGAGCGCATAAGCGCGCACCTTGTCCGTGCCGTTGAGCCGGATCGCCGCGACAATACCCTTATCGACCGCCCCCGGGAAGACGAAACCCCCGTTGTAGTCCGTATGCTCGCCGATCAGGTTGATGCGGCCCGGAGAAGCGAACAGGATGGCTCCTTCGCCATAAAGTTCATTGAATTTCTTGCTGACTTTTTCTTTCATGGCTCTTATTTTGTGGTTTTAAGTTTGAGTATCCGGATTCGGATTGCACGAAGATAGGAAAAAAATCCGTGACGCCCGGCATAATTTTGCTTCAATTAACAATAAAAATCGACCATTTCATGCCCGAAATCCCCGAAAACGGCTGCGGCGACATCCTTATGCAAACGAAAGTTTTGCCTCCCTTTCGACTTGTAAATCCGGAAATGTTTGCTACCTTTGTAATGGTTTCGTTTCAGAAGTCACCAACTAACATTTCAAACGATATGACAAAAAACCTCATTTTGGCCGCCGCCATGCTGTTAGCAGGAGGCGCCGTCGCAGCCCAACCCAAGGTAATCGCACACCGCGGTTACTGGACAGCCCCCGAATCGGCGCAGAACTCGATCGCTTCGTTCACGAAAGCCGACGCCGTCGGTGTCTTCGGCTCGGAAATCGACGTATGGCTCACCGCCGACGACAAACTGATCGTCAACCACGACCGCATTTACAAAGGCACGGACGTCAACATGGAGAAAGCCACCGCCAAGGAGATCACGGCCATCGTGCTGCCCAACGGCGAGAACATCCCCACGTTCGACGCCTACCTGAAACTCGTCGCCTCGAAACCCGACACGCGCCTGATTCTCGAAATGAAGTCGCTTTCGGATTACAACCGCGAAGACCTCGCCGCCAAAAAGATCGTCAAGCAGCTCAAGAAATACGGCGTGCTGGACCAGACGGAGATCATCGCCTTCTCGATCAACGCCTGCATGGCATTCAAGAAGCTCATTCCCGACACCAAAATCTACTACCTCAACGGCGACCTGGCTCCCAAGAGCATCAAGAAACTGGGGCTGGCCGGCATCGACTACTCGATGAAGGTGCTCCGCAAAAACCCCGAATGGGTGAAGCAGGCCCACGACCTGGGACTCGAAGTCAACGTCTGGACCGTGGACGAGGAAGCGGACATGAAATACTTCATCGACTTGGGCGTGGATTACATCACCACCGACTATCCCGAGCGTTTGCAGGCCCTGCTGAAGAAATAGGGTTCCTGGACCACAAAAAAACGAGAGCGGCAAAATCGGTTGCCGCTCTCGTTTTATATAATAAGGTATCTGTCAGACATCCACCACCGTCACCTCGATGCCGCGTTCACGCAGACGCTCCAGATAGAGGGGCTGCACGCCGCTGTCGGTGATGATTCGATCGACAGCCTCCAGATCGCAGATCTTGCTGAACCCGCGGCGGCCGAATTTCGACGAATCGGCCAGCACCACGACCTTCTGCGCGGCATTGATCATCGCATCGTTCAGCGAGGCTTCGAGCACGTTGGTCGTCGTCAGTCCGAACTCCGTGTCGATACCGTCCACGCCTACGAACAGTTTGCTGCAATTGAAATTGCGGAGCATCGACTCGGCAAAGGGTCCCACGACCGAAACCGAACTGCTCCGGGTGATGCCGCCCAGCTGGATGACGTCCACATCGGCGTGCTGCGAGAGGATCTGGGTCACGGGAACCGCCGCCGTGATGACCGTCAGGCGGCCTACGGGTTTGATCTCCCGGGCCAGAAAGGCCATCGTCGTGCCCGAAGCGATGATGATCGAATCGTCCTGCGACACGAGGGCCGCGGCGGCGGCACCGATCGCCCGCTTCTCGGCGACGTTCTTCTTCTCTTTCTCGTTGACGTGGCGATCGCTGATATAAGGGCTTATAAGAATGGCGCTGCCATGCGTCCGGTAGAGTTTCTTCTGCTGTTCGAGGTAGGACAGGTCCTTGCGGATGGTCACTTCCGAAACCTTGAAAAGCTCGGAGAGCTGTGTCACCGAAATCGAGCCGTTCTGCTGCAACAGCGACAAAATACGGCTGTGCCGTTCCGGAAGGCTCAAAAGTGGTTCTTCACCTGGTTTGTTCATGCGCAATTAAAATTTTAAAGTTTTGAGAGACTAATATACGAAAAATATTCGAAACACGAACATTCCGCCGCGATTATTTTCCCTCCCGCAAGAAATTGCATGCCCGATCAGAATATTTCAAATTAAAAGGTTTTTTATTTTGAAATCGCCGAAATGATTTGTACTTTTGTTCCGAAACGAAATCAATCATCAAACCGATATTTATGGAAAGAGCATCACAAATCAAAAAGTTGTCCGACAAGGGCAAAATCTGGGACATGGTAGTCGTAGGCGGCGGTGCGACCGGACTGGGCGTCGCGGTGGATGCAGCCACGCGCGGCATGAGCGTAGCCTGCCTGGAGAAGACCGACTTTGCGAAATGTACGTCGAGCCGTTCGACCAAACTCGTGCACGGCGGCGTGCGCTACCTGCAAAAGGGCGACGTGATGCTGGTGCTTGAAGCGTTGCGCGAGCGCGGCCGCATGAAGGCCAACGCCCCGCATCTGGTGAAAGACCAGGCGTTCGTCATTTCGAACTACCGCTACTGGGACAATTTCCTTTACTTCTGCGGCCTGACCTTCTACGATCTGCTCTCGTTCGGCTTCGGCTACGGACGTTCGAAGTACATCTCCGCCAAGAAAGTGATGAAATACATCCCCACCTCGGTCGAAAAGGGGCTGAAGGGCGGCGTGGTCTACCACGACGGACAGTTCGACGACTCGCGCATGGCCATCAACCTCGCCCAGACCTGCGTCGAGAACGGCGGCACGGTCGTCAACGAAGCCACCGTGACGGGCATCCTGCACAATGAGGCGGGTAAGGTCGCCGGCGTGAAGTTCGTCGACAACACCACCGGCGAGGAGTATTCGATCAAGGCGCGCAGCGTCGTGAACGCCGCCGGCTGCTTCGTCGACGACATCATGCACATGGACAGCCCCGAACACCGCAAGATGGTCACCCCGAGCCAGGGCGTGCACCTCGTGCTGGACATGAAATTCCTGCAGAGCGACTATGCGATCATGGTTCCCAAGACCTCGGACGGCCGCGTGCTGTTCGCCGTGCCCTGGCACGACAAGGTCGTGGTCGGAACGACCGACATCGTGCGCCCCACCCCGGAGGAGGAGCCGCGTCCGCTGAAGGAGGAGATCGACTTCATCCTCGGCACCGCGGGACTCTACATGAACCCGGCGCCCACCTACAAGGACATCCTCTCGGTATTCGCGGGTCAGCGTCCGCTGGCGGCGCCCAAGAAGGAGGGCAAGAACACGAAGGAGATTTCGCGCAGCCACAAGGTCATCACCTCGGACAACGGTCTGGTGACGATCACCGGCGGCAAGTGGACCTCCTACCGCCTGATGGCCGAGGACACGGTGGACAAGGCCATCGAAGTAGCGGGACTTCCCCGGCGCAAGTGCGTGACCAAGAAATTCCACATCCACGGCTACCGCAAGAATCCCAACCTCGCCGACCATATGTACGTTTACGGTTCGGACGAGCCGAAGATCCTGAATCTGATCAAGGAAAACCCGGCGCTGGGCGAAAAGCTCTCTCCGAAATTCGGCTACACGCTTGCCGAGGTGGTTTGGGCCGTGCGCGAGGAGATGGCCCTCACGGTCGAGGACGTGCTGGCGCGCCGCGTGCGGCTGCTGTTCGTCGACGCCCGCGAGGCGATGGCCGCCGCCCCGAAGGTCGCTGAAACGATGGCCCGCGAACTGGGCCGCGACCAGGCATGGATCGATGCACAGGTCGAAAGTTTCACGAAGATGGCGAAAAATTATATCTTCGAAGCTTAAACGGACTTTAACCCAAGCTTAAAATGTTCAATTTTTTTAATCCTCCGGCTCCCAAACCGAGGCTCTCCCAGGACAAAATCCCGGCCAAATACGCGCAGATGCGTCTGCGCGTATTTTTGGGTGCGTTTCTGGGATACGCAGCCTACTATCTGGTGCGCAAGAATCTTTCGCTCGCAGCGCCAGGCATGATCGAGTCGGGACTCCTCGACAAGGCCAGCGTAGGACTCGCGGGTTCGGCGATCTCGATCGCCTATGCCTTCAGCAAGTTCATCATGGGCAGCCTTTCCGACCGTTCCGACGCACGCAAGTTCCTTGTCGTAGGACTTATTCTCTCATCGTTGCTGATGATTTGCACGGGACTGATCCCTTACAGCCACACAAATCCCGGCATCAACGTAAGCATTATCTTCGGTCTGATGCTGCTGGTGGGCTGGCTCTCGGGCATGGGATGGCCTCCCTGCGGGCGTATCATGGCCCACTGGTTCTCCCAGAACGAACGCAGTTTCAAAATGTCGGTATGGAATACGTCGCACACGATCGGCAGCGGCTCGCTGGGACTGCTCGTAACCGCCGGAATCGCCATCTTCGCCATGCTGGGATGGGGCGACACGTGGCGTGCAGCCTTCATCTTCCCGAGTTGCGTGGCGCTTCTTCTGGCCGTTTTCTGCTGGTGGGCGCTGCGCGACACGCCCCAGGCCTGCGGGCTGCCTCCCATCGACGAATACCGCAACGATTACTCGGCGGTAAAGGCCGCCAAGGGAGAAGAACAGAAAATCCCCTTCAAAAAACTCTTCGTCGACTACATTTTCAAGAACAAGATTCTCTGGCTCATCGCCCTGGCCAACGCTTTCGTCTATCTGGTGCGTTACGGCATCAGCGACTGGGCGCCGGTCTACCTGCAGGAGATGAATATCATGGATGCCTCGCAGAGCAACCTGGCCTTCTCGCTGCACAACTACGCGGGCGTCCCCGGAACGATCATCTGCGGATGGATCTCGGCCAAATTCTTCAAGGGACGCTGCGCCCCGGCCAACGTGATCTACATGGTGTTGGTGCTGATCGGCATTCTGGTCTATTGGAAAGCCGCTCCCATTGCCCAGTCGCTGGCTGAAATCTTCGGCGGCGACCCTGCCGCCATCGGCCGCACGGTCGTCTACACGGCGCTCTGCGAAATCGGGTTCTGCATCTACGGTCCCGTGGCGCTGATCGGCATTCAGGCGCTGAACCTCGTGCCGAAGAATGCAGCCGGAACGGCCGCAGGATTCGTCGGGTTGTTCGGCTACCTGTTCGGCGACGCCGTGCTGGCGAAAATCGTCATGGGTTCGGTCGCCAACGACAACTCGCTGGGATGGAACGCCACCTTCTGGATGTTCATTGTCGCCAGCCTGCTTGCCACGGCATTCTGCGCCACAACCTGGAAACGCGAGAAACAGGCGCTCTCCCGATAGAAAATTCCCGCTAACGAATCGTGAAAGCCCTTAACTCCCGGTTAAGGGCTTTTTCACGCCCTCCGACCAGACGGTCGACCAAGGCATGGAAACGGGGCGAATGGTCGTGGTGAACCGTGTGGCAGAGTTCGTGGACGATCACATAGTCGCGCAGGTGCTCCGGAAGAGTCATCAGAAAGAGGCTCAACGAGATGTGGTTGCTCCCCGAGCAACTCCCCCACTTCGTGCGCGAGGCGCGGATCGAAAGTTTTTCGCACTTCAGGCCCGTCGCCTCCGACAGCCGCCCGATGCGGCCCGGCAGGTCGGCTTTCGCCGCACGGCGCAGCTCCTCGATGCGGGCTTTCCGCTCCTCGGGCGGCAACTGCGGAGGCAGGGATGCCCGCTTGCGGGCGAGCCGTTCGCGCGCCGCCCCGATCCATTCCGCTTTTTGCTCCAGAAAATCCAAAGCCCGTTTTTGCGGCACCCCGCAGGGGAACGAAAGCCGCACGGCGCCCGTGGCGCGCACCGAAATGGAAATGCGGCGGGCGCGCACGGTCTGCGAGAGGGTCACCTCGCCCAGCCGGGGATGCACATAGAGGGAGGTCATCGCATCAGCACAGCATTGATCGCCATTCCCTGTATTACAACGGCAGAATCCGTACGTTCCAACTTAATATTTTCGAACAGAATCCGGCAACGGTCATCGCGGTAATCCAACAGCCGCAGCAACTGCTCCGGCGCAGGCTCGCACGCTTCGGCCGGATCGAATCCACTCCTTTCCAGCTGGCGTTCCAGCAAATCCCGACAGGAAATCCGGTACACGGCACACTCCTCCCCCAAAAACAGACGAAGCGTATCGTTGCTGACATCATAACTATGATCGTTGTACCAGTTCCGGAGATTCGTATAATAATGCGGATATTCCGCATTTACCTCGAACCGGACATTAACGGGCGCCTCCAGTTCAATAATATTGGTATCGACACATGTATCGACACAGCTCCAATCATAGCCCCACCTCACGTAATCGCGCATCGCTTCGGGGAAAATTGCGGCCAGATCGTCGAGGTCCTTCACGCCGAAACGGGCGAAAGCCGCGCTGTCGCGGCGGATATAGTCGAGCGACTCGTAGAGTTTCCGGTACTCCTTCTTATAAACGGTATCGGCCAGCGGCATCGGCGTCAGCAGCAGCCGTCCGTCCCCGCCGAGGCGTCCGAGCCGCTCTGCCACCCGCTCCGCGCGCTGCGTCTGCGACTGCACGGCGATACGCTCCGGCTCGAGGAAGGGAACGTAAGCCAGCGCGGCGAAGCTCATCCATGCCGCAAGACACACCCACAGGTAACGGCCCGTACGCTGCGAAAGGAACAACAGCACGCAGAGGGTCATCAGACCGCCGCACACCAGGAGGTAGACGCGCGGTTCGGTCAGGCCGTATTCGTTCGTGCGGCGCACCACGCCGATCCAGAACAGCGCCAGCACGGGCAGCGACACAAGGCTGAAACGGTTGAAAAACCAGTCGTAAATCCGTTTTTCAAGCAGCTGCCCCAGCGCCTTCACGGCCAACGCCGTCATCGTGAACCCGAAGACCAGATAGGCCACGCCGCCCTCGGGCAGCGTCCACGTGACGAGGATTTTGGCCATGTAGAGGTAGAGGATCGCGGCGTAGATCAGCAGCGCGGGGGTCACGATGTAGTTCAGCAGCATTTCGAGGATGCGGCTGCCGCGCAGTTCGGCGTCCCGCCAGCGGTCGGCCATCATCAGAAACAGCAGCGGCACGGCCAGCGTCTCGCAGATCGTCACGGACCACACCGCGACGTGTTCGATCCACGCTCCGTCGAGGCCGAAGATATAGGTCGCCGAATAGAGTATCGCATAGAACAGCCCCAGCGCGACATTGGCGAACAGCAGGGCCAGCGCACCCGAGCGCAGCCAGACGAGCGCGCCGTTGACGAACCGGTCGTTGCGCACGGCCCGCAGGCTCAACAGCAACAGCAGCGGCGCCAGTATGCCGAGCGAAATGCGGAAAGACGCGCTTTCGACCCAGTCGCCGAGACCGCTCCAAAGCGTCAGCGGCACGATCGGCGCCCACACGACCCAATAGACTTTCCGCCACGGTCCGCGCCCCGCCAGGTTGTTGACGGCAAGCGCCAGGGCGAAGAACAGCGGCACGAGGCCAAGTCTATTAAACAATTCCTCCTCGCTCCAGTCGAGTTCGTAGGTGAGCAGGCACCGGATGCAGGCGTAGAGCGCCAGGAGCGTTTCGACCGGGTACGACCGCACGACCCGCACGGCCCCTTCGCGGAGCCAGCGCAGGCAGTATTCGAGTTTGGCTTTCACAGAATTATGATTTTGATTATCGGCTTTGCATATTCGTTCGTCATGGCGAGGCGTCGTCAGATGCCGCGGCCATCTGCGGAGAGTGTCGTAACGCCGCAAGGATTGCCGCGTCGCTGCGCTCCCCGCAATGACGGGACTCCGTCTCCTCCTTTCAGTTCTCCGGCCCGATGCGCTGGCGCACGACCTCGAACAGCATCACGGCCGCCGCGGCCGAGACGTTGAGCGACTCGATGTGGCCGATCAGCGGAATGGCCAGCTGCTCGTCGCAGAGTTTGAGCACCTCTTTCGAGATGCCCGTATCCTCGGCGCCCATCACGATCACCGTAGGACGGCGGAAATCGGCATCGTAGAGCAGTTTGCGGCTCTTCTCCGTGGCGGCCACGACCTGAAAGCCCTCCGCCTGCAATGCCTTGAGCGTATTGCGGACCGAACCGACGCGGCACACCGGAATCGTCGTCAGCGCACCGGCCGACGAGCGGATCGCCTCGGCGTTCACGGGCGCCGAGTTCTTCAGCGGCGTGATCAGCCCGTGCGCCCCGGCACACTCGGCCGAGCGGGCGATGGCCCCGAAATTCCGCACGTCGGTCACCCCGTCGAACAACACCACGAGCGGCGTCTCGTCTTCGGGCACGCGTTCCAGAATGTCGGTCAGCTGCACATACTCGATGGCCGCGGTTTGCGCCACGACGCCCTGGTGGTTGCCGCGCGTCAGGCGGTTGAGCTTCTCGACCGGAACCTCCTGATAATGCAGACGGTGGCGCATGCAAAGATCTTTCAGCTCCTGCATCAGCTGCCCTTCGGCGCCCTTGCGGATGTAGAGTTTCTCGATCTGCTTTCCGGCCTCGATCGCTTCGGCCACGGGACGAATCCCGAAAATAAGGTTGCTATCCATAGTTAGGTATATTTGCTTTGTTCGTTCTTCGCCATTCCCGATTTCCGATTATCGCGGAGCATATTTTGAGTTTCGCGAGTCAGGCAAGGCAGGAGCATACTCCACGTATGTGACTGTCTCGACCGGCGAGGGAAGTTCGAAAGGTGCCCGAGAGAATTGGGAATCACTCGTTTTCGATGATTTCCAGTTCATACGACGCCTTCTCCCACTCGTGCATCTGGTGGTCGTAACGGGTTTTCAGTTCGTTGTAAGCCTTGTAGTCGGCCTCGTTGTATTCGGTCGCGGCGGCGAACCGCGCATCGTACTCCGCGATCCGCTTCTCGATGTCGGCCAGCTCCGCCTCGATCGTCTCCACGACCTTTTTCGCTTTGCGCAGCTGCTTCTCCTGCTCCTTCCTCTGCTCGTAGGAGAGCTTTCCGGATACGGCCGGCTTCGGTTCGTCGCCTTTCGCAGGCGTTTTGGCCGGAGCGTCGCGCCGCTCGATCTCCTGCAACGACTCCAGCTTGCGCTTTTCGAGGAAATAGTAGATGCCGCCCAGATACTCCTTCACCCCGCCGTCGCGGAACTCGTAGACCTTCTCGACCATGCCGTCGAGGAATTCGCGGTCGTGCGACACCACGACCACCGTGCCGTCGTACTTCATAATGGCGTTCTTGAGGATGTCCTTCGAGCGCATGTCCATGTGGTTCGTCGGCTCGTCCAGCACCAGCAGGTTGCGCGGTTCGAGCATCATGCGGGCCATCGCCAGACGCGCCCGCTCGCCGCCCGAGAGGACCTTGACCTTCTTGTCGATGTCCTCGCCGCGGAACAGGAACGCCCCCAGA
>QWCY01005570.1_pt1 | contig 11803 bp, 19 predicted proteins | sample 1972631 | NCBI WGS metagenome assembly QWCY01 (sample SAMN09866696, study PRJNA288562) | Human gut metagenome isolate pre1_stool, whole genome shotgun sequencing... | isolation source: gut | host: Homo sapiens | place: USA: California
AAGGAACTAAAAATAGCAGTACAGAGAGCAGTTGAGGAATATATAGAAGTACAGCAATATATAAAAGATGTGGAAGATACTTTAGAAGAACGATATAATAATAAGGAAATAACATATTTTGAGTATAAAGCCATGTTACCAAAAGTGGATTTATATATAAGTAATTTACAAAACATCGAAGGGTATATAAGACAAGCGTGTAAGAGATTAGGTATTCCAGCAGAAGAAGCTAAAAATGTAAAATTGGAAGAAGAAGTGTTAAGACCTGTAACATTTACACGTAAGAAAAAGGTAAAAGCATTAATACAATTTAAATAGGCAAGTAAAAAGTGTACCTAATGAAAACGAAAGGAATAAAAAACATTAGGTACACTTAGTACAAAATTATAAGGTTTACAAATGAGTAATAAGTATTGGCTATCTATGTTTACTCAATATAAGGGTAGCATTATTTTAGCGAAAAATCAAGGAGGTTAGAAAATGGGTATATTTAAGTTTTTTAAAGAATGGGTAGAATACCTTGTTGGCGATTGTGGCACTTGTAAACATCAAAAAAATTGCCCGTACATTGAAGAAGGTAAAGGAAGCTGTTTTGATATTAGTGGTTTTGAACCACATTACGAAAAGAGAAAATAGGAGGTTAGAAAATGAAAGGATTTGAAATTGTTTTAGTGAACTACAAAGAGAAGGTGTATATACCTTTAACTAAGTTAAGACAAATGGCAGAATTTAAAGGAGATGTAACAGTTGCTTTACAACCTGTAGACTCTTGGTTAAGACCACCAATAGGCTATGCAGTTGAACGTATACCAGTTAAAACATATAGGTTAACAGATATATTAGCTTCAAAAGATTTTGTGGAAGTAATAGTACCAAAACCAACACTAATAGCAAACCAAGGTATACTATTTAAAGACAGTATAAATCATGAGTTAGCTAAGGTATATGCTGAGTTAGGTGTAGATTTAAAAGAAGAAATGATTTATTGGGAGGATTAAAAAATGAGCAAAAAATTATATGAAGTAAGACACATAGGTTACGTAAAAAACGTGACAGTAACAGAAATAAAAATAGAAAAGGAGTCAGAGAAACAGTATGTAATAAGTGGTACATCTTGGACTAAATTAAGTAAATCAGATTTAGACTGTTACATGGTATCACGTAACGCTGTTTATTCACATGACAGACAAAAGGCAATAGATATTTATGTAGCAAGAATGGAAATGATGAAAAAGGATTTATTACAAAAAGTAGATGATGTAACAGAAGGAATAAAAAAATTAAACGCTGATAAAGGTGTAACACCTAAAAAGAAAGGATTGAAAAAACGTAATAAATAAATGTAAGAAGTAATATTAAAGTTGAAGTGAACAGGCAGAATATCCTGCCTGTTTCATATAAATATATTTTTATAAAAAGGGGTGTTTCTAAATGAATGAAATACAAAATATTAATGGGGAAATAACAATGACAAGTGTAGAGGTAGTAGACTTAATTAATAAGTTTAGAGAAGAAGAAGGTAATAAATCAGTTTTAAAACATTATCATTTTATACAAAGTATTGAGAAAGAAATAAAAACTCTTGAAAACGTTGGAATTTCAACAAAAACGAATTTTCGTTTATCCTCATATCTTGCTACAGATGGTAGTAGAAGTTATAAAATGTATAAATTGAATAAAGCAGGAGTAATGCAAATGTGTAACAAAGAGAGTGCCTTGGTAAGATATAAAACACAACAATATATAGAAGCATTGGAAAATAGAATAGAAGAACAACAACCAAAAGTTCCAACTACATATAAGGAAGCATTACAACAGTTATTGGCACAAGTTGAAGAAAATGAAAAATTGCAGATAGAAAATCAACAACAAGCACAGGTTATAGAAGAAATAGCACCCAAGGCAGATTACTTTGACGCTTTAGTGGATAACAACTTATTAACAAATATACGTGACACAGCTAAACAGCTTCATGTAAAACAGACGGCTTTTACAAAATGGTTAATTGAAAATAATTTTTGCTATAGAGATGTAAGAGGAAAAATAAAACCATACGCAGATAAAATGGAATACTTTGAATTAAAAGAATTTACTACTGATTGGGGACATAGTGATACACAAACATTAATAACGCCTAAAGGTAAAGAAGCCTTTAGATTACTACTTAGTAAAGGATTGCGTGTAAAATCTAAAAAGAAAGGGTTGAAGAAACGTGCCAAATAGAAGAAGAACAAAGAGTGAAAGGGAATTAGTCGCAGATATAAGAAAATCGGCTAAAAAGTTTTGTGAACAATATGTTAAAGGATTCTCTTGTGGAGAATGTCCTTTAACATATAAAATACATACATTTAATTATGACTGTGTGTTGGCATATGTACATTACATTTTAGATAAAGCAAATAAAGGCGAGGATTAAATGTTCGTTACATTTTTGAAAAATGGGCGAAGTAACAGGTAGCTTTTATAAGGTAATACTATAGAATATACAGAGAGGGTAGTTAAGTTATCGCTTAATATACCCTTTTTCTATACCGTCACAAAAAATAAAATTTTGCGGGTGAAAGTGTAATATATTAATAGATATAGATATAAATAAGTATAGATAGAGTATATAAAACCTACATTTTTGTATATAAGCGTATTTAGTGTGTAGGCACTTCTCTAGTGGTACAAAATTGGAGGTAACGTAACAGGTATGGCATAGGCTACAAACAAGGACAGTACAGGGTTTGAGAGCGTAACGGTGTGTAACGTAACACAAGGTGTCACACTTTAAAAAATAAAGTGAAGGAGCTATTTTTATAGGGGTAAATAATCAAAGGAATACCCATTTCACTTTAAAAGGTAAGGTATGACAGGGGTGTACGGGGTGTAACGCTTTAATTCATTAAGGTTTGTGACACTAGGGTAGGGAAAGGAGAGTGTCATGCTTTAAAAACAGGTGTCATGACGGGTGTAATGGGTGTAATATGACAGTAAATTTATATGTCATGACAGGGTGGAAAGGTGTAATGTGACAGTGTAACGTAACAGGTGTTACATATAAATTTGGTAGCTTGTCACGTGTTACGTTACGTGTTACACTGTAAGTATGAAAGTTAAATAAAACGCAAAGGAGATTGAGAATATGAAAGTAATAGTATCAAAGATGTTTTTAGAGGAACAACCTTACTATATTTATTGTGACGGCGAAATTTTTCAAATACGTTTAAAAGAAAACCATTACGTAATGGCAACTTCTTTAAGTGAAGCTGATATACTTGAAAAGGTGAAATTGTTATTCCAAAGATATAACACACCCGAAGGGTTACAACAAGCGTTACGTAACACAGACATGAGATTGGCAGAAGCTGAACGTAACAGAAGAAAAGGTCAGTTTAAAGAAGCTGGAGATAAATATGAAGACGTAATATTGGAAATGATAAAAAGCATGACACAACAAAAATTAGGTATAAAGAAAAAGAAAAAAGGTATTAAATTTAAACTTAATAAAAAGTATAGTAAGTAAATAAGCTATACATATTATATAAGCGTTCCAGCTTTTCCAGCTGTTACGCTTTTTTATTATCCTGTTACACTATCCCGTTACAACGTATAATCCATATATGCGCCCGTCAACGCCCTTCTAACACGTTCTAGTATATCCCTTGATAATTTATATTAATAATATCTTAAAAAGCTAACAAGAAGCTGTTACCAGCGTAACATTAGAAACAACTTGTATGCAGAAATCAATTTGTGTATACATGCTTTATGAATACAATACTGTATTCTTGTTATATAAATATAACGTGTAGCTTTATACATCCAGCCTATTTTATACCTGTATACTGTATTCAATTATATATTTTTAACGTGTAGCATTGTATCTGTTACGCCTGTTTCAAAAAAATTTTTGATGCTGAAACCATTGCAAATACTAGCTTCCAAGATATGTTACTCGATAAGTTGAAAAAAAATGCTCCACAAAGTCAAATTTGTGTTACTATATAAGTATAAATTTAATATATAGTTAGTTAGTGAGTTAGCAATACAACTCACGTGTACCTTGAAAAATTTATAGTGTTACAACTTAATGACCAGCGTATTACGCTAGTTATATAGTTTGTGACCCGTAGTGAGTTAGAAGAATGTATTATCACTTTATTTTTTAACATCCGTTCTAACTAATAAAGCAACTATGCACCGTAAAATTAGCTACCTAAAGTATCAAGCTACTCGTTGAATATACAGACTTGATAACTCTTGTATATTCAATCCTTGAATAGTGCTATTAGTAGATGTTGTACACTCTTTAGAGTGTGCTTCCTGTAGTAGTAAAGAAGACTTAAATTGTAGCAAGTGCATAAAGTACTTTATTAAATACGTAGTGCTCACGTACAGTACAGCGTGACCCGTCCAAATCCACTCACGTATTACATACATATAAACGCTATCTTATCCATAACGCCCGTATGTAATAGCACTTTGATAATTGAATACGCCCACGCACACACACGCATAGATAATTATTATTTTATATCAAGTGTGTTACTGTTTCCAGCTTCTGAGAAGCCTGTTGAACGTGTGTAACACGCTTTAATAAGCTAATAATTATTTATATAGCTTGTATGCTTTAAAATTTGACTGTAAGCACTCTTTATAGCCTATCAAATAACACGCCTATAATTTACAGCTTACAGCCCTTTTTTAAAGCATACAAGTATTAAGAGTTAGTTAATAAAATATAAAGAATAGGATGTGTGATGTATGAGTAATATGAAAAATATAGAAATCGGGTTAAATGAAATAGTGGAATATTATCCAATGATAACTGCTGATTATGATTTGGAATTTGACGATGAAACAACTAGAATATTTGAAGTTGATGCAAACGGAAAATACCAAAGTGAAGTAGAAGATTTGGCAGTAATGTTTGAAATCTTAGATAAAGCATTTATATTAGGAGAACATACTGACTTCTATTGTCCCGAATTTTGCCTAACAAATAAGGAAAACGTAGAGTTTACAACTTTAGTAATCAATGCAGAAGGAAATTTCCCTTATGATATGTTTAATAGATTAATCGTAATACCAGCATATTACGAAGGCAAATATTACAAAATAGTGTTAGATGTTGCAAAAGCATTGGAAGATTAGTCATTGTTCCTAATCCCAAGTGTAACAGCTTGGGATTAGTATAGAGTGACTACTCTACAATAAATAATAAAGGATGTGTGATGTATGAATAAGGTAGTAAGAACATTAGAAGAAATGGTAAAGGTAGATGACTGTTACAGTAGATTTACTACAGAATATGACATGGAATTTACAACAAAACATTTCAGACTAGAAAAATTAATACCTGGAGGTGAAATGGAAACAGTAAATGACTTAGGATTTGCATGTGTAATACTATGCAATGGCGAAACATATTACGAATTTGAAACTTGTTACCATGAATCAGAGGAAACAGGGGAATTACTACTTGACGAAGTAATACTTTATCAAGGTGAGGAATACCCATTATTTGATACTCCAACAAATACTATAAATACAGTAGATATACCAATATATTACAAAAATAACTACTATCTACTAATATTAGATGTGGAAAAGGTATTAGAACTCGATAAACACCTTGTAATGCATAAACCAAATAAGAATATTTAATCATTGTTCCAGCTTCTAAGCGTTACGCTTGGGAGTTGTGTAGAACGATTAAAGTTCTAATAAAATATAAAGGTGTGTGATGATATGTATAAAATAGCAAATTTTACTAAGGTGAATGAAACTAGAACAGTTAGTGACGTAACAAGAGTTCAACGTAACGGAGATGTAATAGACAAATTCCTAAGTTGGGACACAGATGCTTATAGTACTGCGAACCAATGGACTTATAAAGATATGCTTTTTAGTTACAATACTTTAATAGCAGTAATTGGCGAAGGCAAAGACTTATATGTAACAAGTACAAAATATTCAACAACAACAAGCAAGTTACAAGGTCAAATGAAACGTCAAGCTGAACTGGACGCATTTAACATTCATACTATAGACCAAAAAGAATTAGAAGAAATGGTCGAAACTAGATTTTAGCATTGTTAAGGTATCTGTTACATGTTACACTTGTAACAGGTATCTACTAGAGTGCTAAACTCTACTCAAAATAATAATAAGAAAAGGTGTGTGAAATTTATGAAATTCTCAAAAGTAACTACTAGAAAACAAATGATTAAGGTGATAACTGATATTGCCCCACTTCTTAGTAAAGAAGGCGAAGACATAGCAAATTACTGGTTAGATGCTTTAGAAGGCAAAGAAATGCAAGTAAAAGAAATCAAAACAGGATTTAAAGCTGATTTAAAAGTGGAAAACTTCAAATCAGAAGACGCATTCAATAAAGCATTGGAAATGCTAGAAATAATGCCAAAAGAAGAAGAAGAAGCTAAAGTGGAAGATAACACTAAAAGTGAAACAAAAGGTGATGACAAGAAACAAAAACCTAGTCAAAAGGAACAAGCTGAAAACATCAAGTTAGTAGGTTACAGATATACTAGACCAATGTTCCCCGAAGTGTTACACGATTTAGAAGGGTATATACTTACTAGAGTAGATTCTACAGACATATTTGAAATTGAGGATATAGGTGAAGAAAATCTAGTTATAGCCGTTTACTTCCCAGAGTGGGAAAACGTGACATATGTTGACCCAATGGAAGTTTGTGAAGACGATTACCCAAAACTACTAAAAATGCATGGTTTAGACAATTTCCCAAATAGACTTGATTTACAACAGGTAATACATTTTGACTCAAAATTACGTTTAATGGTATCACTTAGTTTCTATACTGAAATACCTTACTGTGTATCACTTAAGAAAAAATGGTTTGCAGTCAATGATGTGTTACATTGCAGAGTTAACAACTATGGTCATGATTATGCAATTTATAAAGCTGAGAAAATCAAATAGGCACTACATGTAACATTGTTACAGCTTCCAAACCGAAAGGTTTGGGGGTTGTATAGAGTGTTACAACTCTAAAATAATAAATAAAGGTGTGTGATGTAACATGAAACAAACATTCTTAAATGGAAAAATAATTTGCGAAGAAGTTAAAGACATAGGACATTTATCTTATTACAATGTAACAACTAAATTAGGAACTGACGAAATAACAGTTTGGCATGACAAAGATAATTTGGAAGAAGAAGCTAAAAGAGCATACAAACATCAATTATGGGTTGAAATACTAGATACTATCTGTTCAGCAGATGAATTTGGTAACAGAGCATGTGATTGGGGTTGTCTTTGTGACAGATGCAACAGTTGGGAAGCTAATCACAGATATGCGACAGTTTTAAAGAATGAAGGTCTAGATTATAGCTTTTATGCAAAATATTTATAAAAAGGAGAGTGTGTTATATGTTTAAAATATTTACAAATGGTGTTGAACCTACATTATCAGATATGCAAGAGGTAATAAAAAGTGTTATGTGTACTTATAACATGAATTTATTTCAACAAACAGATGTCATATTTGTAGGAAGTAATAAAGACAGACACGTAGAAGTCAGTAAAACAACAGAAGCTGGAGGTTTAAATGTAACAAAATCATACATGAGTAAAGGTTGTTTAACTGAAAACTTAGATGTGAAATATTACTCAAACGGAGATTATATTCACCAAGAAAAAATAACAAATGACCCAAGTTGGGTAGTTGAAACAAAACGCCAATGGTATCCACATGGTAATGTATCAAAAACTGTAACAGTATATGTAAATCCTAAAACAATAGATTTGGTCGAATTTGCTAGTTACTTTTTAACATTACTGGAAGAACAATATAAATAGTGAGTTATAAGGAACGCTCCCCCGTTCCTATAACATAAATACGGTTTTAGGCTGTTCCTACTACCAAATACTTATGAGCCTGTGTTTGGTAGTAGCGTAGAGCGTAAAACTCTAAAAAAATAATTATGTGAGGTGTGATAATATGAACATGACGCAAACAATATGTGAAGTGAAAGGAATATTAAGAAAGGAAGACGTATTATTCCGTTACGTAAACAATTTACCAGCTAATGATAGCTACCAAATTATTTTAGAAACTGGCGTTACACAAAATATCTTAATACACAAGGTAGACAATGAAATAGAACTATTACTAACTGTGACATATAGTAATGTAATATTAGCAAGACGTGTAACAGATATAGAAAATTGGCGTAACGTAATGAAAGAATTATATAGCTTTATACATCAAGTATGGGACACTGAAGACTACCAAAGAATTGAGGTGTTATAAATGACTTTCGCTTCAATAGTGATACTGGCTGTTATATATTGTTTCCTTCAAGATGACAAGGAAACGGAAGTGGTAAGACGTAAAGATAAGCCACTTGATACAACAACTTGGGAAATAAAACGTAATAAATAATAAAGAGAGGGCGTTACAGAAATGTAGCGCTCTTTTAAAAGAAAAGGGGTAATGAAATGTTAGTATTAAACAATATAATGAGTATGGAAAATAAAAGAAAATTTGATGTGTTAGGTTTTGTACAAAAGAACATAAATATGGTATTTGCCGTTAAAATAAGAGAAGTTGGCTTTAGAAAATTCATAACAGACGGAGAAGCTAAAGAAATTGGGCGTAACAAAGAATGGATTTTCGTACATGTAAAGAAAGGAACATTTGTAAGAATATTGGAAAAAGGCAAGGAAGGAGAAAAGAAAAAAATAACTTATATAGTGACACCAAAAGTTAATCCTTCTACGGTTAAGATGTATGTACAGACTCTAGCCGAATTTTAAAAGCGTGTGTGAACGTATTCAGTTAGGAAGACGGGCATATAGCCCGTTTTTTTGTGCCTATAATTCGCCAATATATGACGGGTTATAACAGGGTGGATATAAGCCAGGATATGGGAGGTTATAAAAAAGAAAAATAATAAAAGCCTTATATAAAGCCTTCTATATAACGGGTTATATAAAGCCCTATATATAGCGCCTATATAATGCATTATATAGAATGTAATATATTGTAACGCTTATATACAATGTAATATATAGTGTATATATGCAATATAATATTATGTATTATTATTATTATTATTATAATATGTACACTATGTATAATGTAATATAATGTAATACTATTATACTGTGTTATGTATACATAATATAATTATGTAATAGTATGTAATGTAATAAATAATAATTTATATTATTACATACATAATAATGTTTTATGTATGTAATGTTTTTATTTTAATTTATTATATTATGTATACAATGATACAATGTAACATACCATGTACGCCCTGTACAATATAAATATAATGTATTTATTATACAAATAAATACCCTGTCTAATATACCCCCGTATTAATGACCCCACCCTCATTTTTCTCCATATTACAATTTTTTCGTGACGCTAGTCATGGAACTTGGAACATTTTTTTGAAGGTAATGTGGTGTAACACTTGAACTTGGGATAAATTTAATAGGTAATATGGATACCCTTATTACATGAACTTGGGAGCATTTTTAAAGAGTATATGGTGTAACATCGAACTTGTGACAGTGTGACATAAAGGTAATGTAAGGGATGGAACGTAACGCTAAAATAAGGTTGGCGTTTTGAATAAATTACTGGATATGTGGCATATAAATAACGTTTTAACGTTTTTAAAATATTAAGAGAGGAATATAAATAACGTTAAAGCGTTATGTCATGTAATGTGAATTTAATGTGAAGAAAATAGGTAAAAATCGAACACAATGTGAATTTAATGTGAATTTTATCGAACGGTATTTAAAGGTTTCTTCATCTACTTGACAAGAAACTAAAGGTCACATAAAATATTATTAACATGATAATGTTAAGAATGTTTTATAAAAGTAACACGTACATCCTTGAAAAAGGATGACGTTAGTACTCTAGATTGAAAATCAGAGTACGGTAGTTAAGTATAACTAGGTAATTCCTTAAAAGTTTATATAAAGAATTGTATGTTTTAGTCCAAATAGGTAACAGAATGTAGGGAACTGGTAACTCCCTTGTACTGTTACCTATTTTTTGTTACAATTTAAATAAATAGTTCAGAAAACGAGAGGGGTGTAATAAATGAAATTACCATTTAGTGTGATAAAGAATGACATACATAAAGGTCATAAATATTTAGATTATGGTGAAATAACATATAAAGGCTATAACGTTCATACTATTTTAGATAGAGAGGAAGTCTTGTACTACATTACAGACGAAGGTAGACAGGTTACAGTACACTTTGAACGTAATTACTTTCTTAGATTAAAGTATGGTACATTAGCTAATATTGTTATGACACATATATATTATAATATGGTAGATAAATTGGAGGATTAAACATGAATAAAAATATAAACTTAGGTGGAGTTAGTAATATTGTAAATAGTACGCAAGATTTAGAGTGGTTTATGACACAATTTATACGTAAGTATGAAGAAATGGCTGAACTGCAAGACGTAGCTTGTATAGACGAAGAAGTAGAGGATTTAAAGCTAGAACTTGAAATGTACCATGCAGAGGACAGAGTAAATAGAGAACGTTTAGACACATTAGAAGGTAAATATCGTGAGTTACGTGATATGTACTTGGAGTTATATGTAATGTATATCCAGGCTAAGAATAAAGGCAAAATAGATAAGAGCATGAAAACTAAGCACAGAGATTTTAGGAAAAAGATGACAGACGATAAAGTTTATGACGAAATAGAATTACCATTTTAAAGGGGGTTTGTGTAATGAAGGTTAATGATTTAGTGTTATATCTAGGTGATTTATTCAGAGTTGAGCAAGTAGGTGTGCCAAGTGAAGTGTTAGAGGGTGAACTTTGTAACATACAGAAGCTAAATTTTGGTGATGACAAGATGTATAGTTTAGTTGTACCTGTGGCAGATGTGCAAACAAAGGGAAGAATAACTTGTTTTAAAGACTTTAAATATGATATAAAGGATAGAATTTTTATAAAGTGGATAGATGTTCCTTTTGTGGTAGTGAATAGATACAAACAATTAAAACGCAATAAGATAGAGGATTGTTATGAAATAATGGGCTTGAATAAAAGACGTATTATGATAACAGTAACAGAGGAAGACATAGTAAGGAGAATAGACCAATGTATAAGATAGGACAATTAGTAATTTATCAAGGAAGAACCTATAAAGTAGTAGGAAAACATGGGGACATTTATTATGACCTTGCAAATAGCAAAGGTGAAATAATATTAACATGTGTACACGAGTACAAGTTATTAGACAGTAATAATAGGAGGTAATGAGATGAACAGCATAACGAACTGGAATAGCAATTTACCTGGAGGATTTGACCGATTAAATATGTATTTAGATACCTATAAAGGAAATAAATATGACATACCTATTTTAGATAAGGAGGATTATATACCTAAAGATTTAGTTTCATATAAAGAGGTAACACACCCAAGTAAAGCGTCAATGGAGAAGTGTATTCACTTCTTCCTTGATGACTACCATTTTGAGGGAGTGTGGAACAGTCCTGTTAAAACATTAGCTAGAATACAGAAAATAGGTAAGAGTTTAACTCCCGACTTTAGCATCTATGTGGATATGCCTAAAGCATTACAGATATTTAATGTATATCGTAATCGCTGGTTAGGTAAATTCTGGCAAGATAATGGTGTAATAGTAATACCTACTGTGTCATGGGGAGATAGAAGTACCTTTGACTTCTGTTTTGAAGGTGTACAGAAAGGTAATACAGTTGCAGTGTCGACTGTAGGTGTAACAAAGAAAAGCTATGA
>QWCY01005589.1_pt1 | contig 11776 bp, 8 predicted proteins | sample 1972631 | NCBI WGS metagenome assembly QWCY01 (sample SAMN09866696, study PRJNA288562) | Human gut metagenome isolate pre1_stool, whole genome shotgun sequencing... | isolation source: gut | host: Homo sapiens | place: USA: California
GCGCTGTGCGCACAGCGCGGCATATTCTGCAAAGCGCTCCTCCGGCTCATATGCCGGGATCAGGACGCACACTGCCATATGGTATTTCCTCCTTTTTTGCAAGCCGCCTTTTAACAAAACTTACCGCAAACACAAGGCAGCTCATCACCAAGGGTACCGCGGCCCCAAGCCCGCAAGTGAGGGCCCAGGCGCGCGCCGAAAGTGTTTCAATGCTGAACATCCACGGAAAAAAGGCCGTGGCACCATAAAAACAGGCCGCTGTCAGCGCCATCACAGCAGCGCGCAGCTTTGTAAGCGGCCAGCACAAAAAGAAAACCACGCACAGGCCTGTTACCCCGGCCAGCAGCGTGCAAACGGACGAGATCTGCCCCTGCGGCAGGCCCAGCGCCCTGCCCAAAACGGACGTGCCCAGAAGAAACAGCGTGCCGCAAAGCCCGCCGGGCAAAGCGTTCAGCAGGGCGCCGCGCAGAAAATGGCCGTTTGCGCGCACGTCCGAGCGCTCGAATGTAAGCAAAAATGAAGGCAGCCCAATAAGCACGCCGCTGATGAGGCTGATTTGCCCCGGAAGAAGCGGGTATGGCATGGCCCACACAAGCAAAATGGCCGACAGAAAAAACGAAAAGATGTTTTTTACCAAAAACAGGCTTGCCGAGCGTTCCACATTATTGACGACACGTCTGCCCTCCCAGACAACCGAAGGCATATGTGCAAAATCCGAATCCAGCAGGACAACCTGCGCCGCCTGCGAAGCCGCTTCACTGCCCGATGCCATTGCTACACTGCAATCCGCATCTTTCATGGCAAGAATATCATTGACACCGTCACCCGTCATTGCAACTGTGTGTTTATCTTTCTGGAGTGCCTGCACCAACTGCTGTTTCTGCTTTGGTGTTACCCTGCCAAAAACCGTATACTCTCTGACCGCTTCTTCAATTTTAAATTGTGAATCTAACCGCGTGGCATCAATATAATTTTGCGCCCCCTCAATGCCTGCCTGCTTTGCAATCTCCGAAACCGTTTCCGGGTTATCTCCTGAAATGACTTTAATCTGTACACCCTGTGCTTTAAAATACGCAAATGTTTCCTTTGCGTTGGCACGGATTGGATTGGACAGCACAATAAAGCCCAATGGTGTCACTTCTTCCGTCAATCCGTTTTTCAAATCCCTGCCTGCATAGCGGGCAAATATCAGCACACGGTATCCTTTCATTGTATAAGGAAGCAGTTCCTGTTCTACCTCGGAAAAATGGGACTGCATAACAAATTCAGGCGCCCCCAGTACATAAGCACCGTCGTTAAATACAACACCGCTGTACTTTACAGCCGATGAAAACGGAAAGACTTCCACCACCTGTCTGTTTTCTGTATCTGTATTTTTATAATTGACAGCATTGTTATTTTTTCCAATATTCTGCGCCATATATGCTTTTAATGCCTGCATGGTCGCATTGTTATCCTTTGATGCCCGGACATAGTCTGCCAACAAGGCTTCCAGCTCTATTTCATGAAACCGCGTGGACTGTTCTGCTTCATCAAACCGGCTATATTGTCCCGCTGTATGCTCATTTTTCCCTGAAAATGCGTGAATCTCTTTGACACACATGGACGGCTCTGTAATTGTTCCCGTCTTATCCACACACAGCACGTCTACTCTTGCAAGCGTTTCAATACTTTTCATATCATGCAGTAACACTTTGTTTTTTGCAAGCCGCATGGTACTTAATGCCAACGCAATTGTCGTCAGCAGATACAGCCCCTCCGGTATCATGCCAATGATTGCCGCAACGGTTGACGTGACACCTTTTTGCAAGGTTGTGTGATTGATATAAAAACTCTGGTAAAATAAAATAATGCTAATCGGAATAATTATAATACCAACCCATTTGACAATCTGGTTAATCGAGCGCACCATTTCTGACTGCTCTCCACTACCCATGGATTTTGCCTGTGTCGCAAGTCTTGAAATATACGAATCCTTTCCCACTTTATCAAGCCGTGCGTAACATTCTCCCGCAACCACAAAACTGCCTGATAACAGCGGCATGCCTGCCTTTTTTTCAACTTCATCGGCTTCGCCTGTCAGAAGCGATTCATTGACCTGCACATTTCCCTCAAGCACTGTCGCATCGGCACAAATCTGATCGCCCGCGCGCAGTACCACAATATCGTCTTTTACCAGTTCTTCCGATAAAATCTGCTTTTGCATGCCTTCTCTTAATACGGTTGCATGCGGCGCGTTTAACAGATTCATTTTATCCAGAATCTTCTTTGCACGCAGTTCCTGTACAATGCCAATCAGCGTATTTCCGATAACAATCGGCAGAAATGTCAGATTCCGGTATGATTTTACGCATAGCAGCAATATTGAAATAATTAAAAATATTAAATTAAAATATGTAAATGCATTGGAAAAAATTATTTCTTTGATAGATTTATCCGTCGTCGTATCGGCACGGTTATCCAGTCCCTGTTCTACCCTGAGTGCCGCTTCCTGTTCGGTCAGACCTTTAAGTTCTTTTACCGGCTCATTTGTTTTATCGCTCATTTTATCCCCCATGTCGTCACCTCGTTATTTATCACATATTTTTATTATAATCCGCCGCTTTCTCTGTTGGTATCAAAAAATTTATGAAATTTATTAAAATTGTATGTCAATTCTTACCATTTTACATATGGTTTTTTCTGGAAATTTTTACAGAAAACAAAAGCTACTCCCCAAATGTGACATATGCCGCAGATACGTTCAAAAAGGGACCGGCACTTCATTTTGTGCCGGTCCCGTAAAATTACATATTATCTTTTAAAATATCGTGGTCACGCAGTAATTTTTCAATAACATTGCCTTTTACAAGCTTTAATAAAGGCTTCTTTAAGGCATTGAGCGGTCCAGGCAGCTGAATTTCAAGCGGAGATTTTCCGTCCATCAGCTTTACGGAGCTGTCAAGCAATTCACGGACATCGTAAACACTGCCCCATACTTCCGGTACGCCACGGTCAACACCGAGCAGTCCGTAAACCGCTTCCATTGCCGTTCTTACAGAATACTCTGTTGTAAATACAGTATCTCTTGGTGTATCCGCAAACTGTCCGAGGAAAGCAAAGTTTACACAGCCGTCCGGAATAACGTCCGGTCTGTCGCCCTTGGTTCTTGGCATAAAGAATGCTGTAATATACGGCATCATTGTCGGTACGCAAACTGCACTGTTTTCAGCGAGGTCTTCGATTTCTTCAACCGGCACACCTAAGTGATACAGCCATTCTTCTGTGATTTCCTTACCGGTACACTCTTTCATCGGCTTTTTAACATAATCGCCCGGTACATCGGTAAATAGTCCATATACCCATACGCAGACCTTATCTTTATCCTGGTCCTTAAACTGTCCCTGTCTGTTAATCGTCCAGCTCAACAGCCATTTAGAATCCTGACAGCTTACAATACCACCTGTTACAACTTTTCCGCTCTTTGGGTCTCTCTTACAAATCTTTGTGATATACGGAATAATCTTATCATCAAGTGTTGTAACCGTTGCAGATTCCCAGTTCGTCTTTGCTACATCTGAACAGAACTTTTCAGGATGTCCGAATGACGGGTCCTGCTTTGCAATATTTTTCCAAAGGCTCCAGCAGCCGCTTGTGCGCACTTCTGCATCACCGTTTGGTGCATGGTTCTGGTCGCCGTAAATCGTTCCCTCCGTACAGCTTCCGTTTGTAACAAATACAAGGTCATTTTCAGTCAGGACAATGCCCTTTTCAACACCTTTTTCCTTACACTCAATCGCCGTTGCAATCTTTTTGCCGTCCTTATGCTCAAAAATAACATTTGTTACTTCTGTATTAAAACGGAATTCTACGCCGGCATCTTCCAGATATTTCTTCATCGGCAGAATCAGGGATTCATACTGATTGTATTTTGTAAATTTTAACGCACTGAAATCAGGCAGACCTGCGATATGATGAATAAAACGCTGGAAATACAGCTTCATTTCCAATGCACTGTGCCAGTTTTCAAATGCAAACATCGTTCTCCAGTATAACCAGAATGTCGAATCAAACACTTCGTCATCAAAAACATCTTCAATCGTCTTGTCGTATAAATCTTCGTCCTTGGTCATAAAGAGCTTCATGATTTCCATACAACCCTTCTGGCTTAAATTAAATTTACCGTCCGTATGGGCATCCTGTCCACGGTTTACCGTTGCACGGCATAATGAATAGTTCGGGTCTTTTTTGTTGAGCCAGTAATATTCGTCCAGCACGGAAACGCCCGGTGTTTCAATTGATGGAATACTGCGGAATAAATCCCACAGGCACTCAAAATGATTTTCCATTTCACGGCCGCCGCGCATTACATAACCGCGGGAAGCATCGTAAATACCGTCACACGCACCGCCTGCAATGTCCATAGCTTCTAAAATGTGAATGTTTTTGCCCGGCATCTGTCCGTCACGTACAAGGAAACACGCCGCCGCAAGTGAAGCCAGCCCGCTGCCTACAAGGTATGCATGCTTATCGTCAACACCTTCCGGTTTTTCCGGACGGGCAAATGCTTCGTAGTTGCCGTTGCTGTAATAAATACCTTTGCTGTTTTTTTCATACTTACCGCGTTCTGTATTGCGGTACTCGTTTCGTTCCTGTGTTTCGTCTGCCTTTTTTCCTGTCTGTCTGTTTTTTGCCTGCTTGTTTTCACTCGCCTTTTTTGCATATAATGCGGCTGCTCCTGCGCCGACTACGATTGCAGATGCAACACCCAGTTTTGATTTTTTTGCCATAATGACTGCCACCTTTCTGAATTCTCTAAAATTTATTATGAACGTTCCTGATGGTTTTATCATAAAGAATCGGCAAATCTTTTTCAATTTACAAAATCATAAATTTGATTAAATTTTTATCAAATGCGGAAAGTTGTAAGGTTTTTATTTGCAAAATTTTGAATCGAATTAGTAATACTGCCGTCCAGCGTGGCGCTCATTCTGTCTGTAATCTCTGTGTAATCCTCTTTCATTCCCTTGCCAATCCAGTCAAGCATGACACCGACAAACCCATATTTGTAAAAATCAGCAATGAAACTTTTTTCTCCTTCGGTAATGTCAAGTCCTTTGGATTTTTCCTCAACAACCCCCATAAGCAGATTGTGTGTCAGCATAAACAGATAATTTTCTATCTGCTCCCGGCTCAATGCCCTGTACGCATTCATGATAAACGGCTTATTTTCAAGAACCGCTTCAAATATCTGCTTTAATCCCTCATGCCATGTGTCGTATGTCTTTTTCCCCTGCAATGCCCGCGTTGCATCTTCCATGCAGGACCATTCCACCAAATCATAAATATCCTTAAAATGATAATAAAATGCCATGCGGCTGATTCCGCAATCATCTGTCAAATCGCTGATTGTTATTTTATCCAGCGGCTTCTTTAAAAGCATCTGCTTGAGTGAATTTTCCAATGCACGTTTGGTTGTGTTTGACATAGCTGGCTCCTTTTGCATCATAATTTACTTTTTACACTCATTATAACAGAACTCCCCACAAAAATCACCCGCATTTTCCCCACCGTAAAAAACGATTCTAACCCCCACCCTTGCCAAAGCGTAAAAAACAGCCCGCATACACCCACCGGATATTTCCCCCGGCAGGCGCATACAGGCTGCTTTGCCACTTATTTACTTTGCCGCCAGCTCTAACATTCTCTTTAACGGCTTTGCGGCTGCCTCCAATACATCCTGCGGAACTTCAACGTATGGCTGCATTTTTTCAAGTGCTTCTTCGACACGCTCTAATGTCACTTTCTTCATATTCGGACAGAACTGTCTGTGTCCGACTGAATAAAATTTCTTTTCAGGGTTCTTCTGCTGTAACTCAAAGAACACACCCATTTCCGTGCAGATAATAAAACGGTCGGCATCACTCTTTGTCGCGTAATCAATAATTTCTGATGTACTGCCTACAAAATCCGAAAGTTCGATAACATCTTCCGTACATTCCGGGTGCGTAAGCACCAGTGCTTCCGGATGCGCTTCCTTTGCTGCCTTTACATTTTCTGCATGAATACTCTTATGTACATGACAAAAACCGTCATGGAAGATAAAATGCTTTTCCGGCAGCTGTTTTGCCACATATCTGCCTAAATTGTTATCCGGCACAAAAAAGATATTCTGCTCCGGAAGATTTTTTACAACCTTCACGGCATTGGATGATGTCACACAGACATCGGACACTGCCTTAATTTCTGCGGTTGAATTGACATAACAGACTACGGCAACGTCAGGATTTTCTTTTCTGACCTGTTCTATCTGTTCTACCGTAACCATATGTGCCATTGGGCAGTCTGCGTGGGCATCTGCCATTACCACGTTCTTTTCCGGATTTAAAATTTTGGCACTTTCGCCCATGAAGGATACACCGCAGAACAAAATATTCTGCTGTGTAACCTGTGTGGCAACCTTACTTAAATAAAACGAATCTCCTACATAATCCGCAATTTCCTGTACGGCACCGTCCACATAATAATGGGCCAGAATGACAACATCTTTTTCCTTTTGCATTTTCTTTATTTTTTCAATTCTGTTTTCCATGAGTTTTTCTGCGGCTCCTTAGCGGTTAAATAACTGTGTTGATAAATATCTGTCACCTGAATCCGGTAATAATGCAACGATTGTCTTACCCTTATTTTCCGGTCTTGCGGCTAAAATAGAAGCCGCCTTTAAAGCTGCACCTGATGAAATACCGACAAGAATACCTTCGCTGACTGCAAATCTTCTGCCCTCATCAAACGCATCTTCGTTTTCGATTGTGATAATTTCATCATATACATTTGTGTTTAACACTTCCGGAACAAAGCCTGCGCCGATTCCCTGAATCTTGTGAGGACCTGCTGTACCTGTTGAAAGTACCGGGCTGGATGCCGGTTCTACAGCAACAATCTTTACATCAGGATTCTGTGATTTTAAGTATTCGCCGACACCTGTGATTGTTCCGCCTGTACCGACACCTGCTACAAAAATGTCAACCTTGCCGTCTGTCTGTTCCCAGATTTCCGGTCCTGTTGTTGCCTTATGAGCCGCCGGATTTGCCTTATTGACAAACTGTCCTAAAATAACAGCACCCGGAATGGAATCTCTTAATTCTTCTGCCTTTGCGATAGCGCCCTTCATGCCCTTTGCGCCTTCTGTCAGCACAAGTTCGGCACCATAAGCCTTTAACAGGTTTCTTCTTTCTACACTCATTGTTTCAGGCAGTGTAAGGATTGCCTTATAACCCTTTGCTGCCGCAACAGCCGCAAGACCGATACCAGTATTACCTGATGTCGGTTCAATGATTGTTGCACCCGGCTTTAAAATACCGTTCTTTTCTGCATCTTCAATCATTGCCAGTGCGATACGGTCCTTTACGGAACCTGCCGGATTCAAATATTCCAGCTTTACTAAAACATCTGCCTGCTCTGCTCCAACGTTTTTTGCATATCTTGACGCTCTTAATAACGGTGTTTTTCCAACTAATTCTAATGCGCTTTCTGTTATTTTACCCATATCAATTTCCTCTCTTTTCTTATATCATATATGTTTAGTAGGATTACTGTGGATTAATAGTACCTCGAATATATCCATTTGTCAAGCAGCAATTTCTGTTTTTTATATTTTCTCCGTATCACGCAAAAACAGGACAGCAATCGTAGGTTGATTGCTGTCCTGTTTTGCTGCTTCTGTTTCAATAATTTCAAAACCAGTAATTTTTATTACTGTCTTTTACAATGTAATCATAACATAGAAATTATGCTTTTGTAATTATCTACATATAAAAATTTTCAATAATGTATATACTATTATATGCACATTTTAAAAATAAATGTCTATTTTCAAGGCTTTACCCAAACACCTCCAGCAGTTCCTCCGGTGTTGCCACAATTTCATCTGCGCCTGCTTCTTCAAGTTCGCCCGGCTTTGCAAATCCAAAACGCACGCCGACCGACTCAATCTTACACTTCTTTGCACCTTCAATATCATGCACGCGGTCGCCAATCATTACCGAATCGGCTTCAATTTCTGCCATGTCCTGCTCTGGGTGCTTTTGTGCAATGCGTCTTAACACTTCCTCAATGACATCTGCCTTGTACTTAAGTTCTCCGTTCATGCCACTGCCCACTTCAATCTCAAAATACTGTGCCAGATGAAAATGCTTTGTAATACGCAGTGCAAATTCTTCCGGCTTAGATGTTGCCAGCGCCATGACATAGCCGCGCTTCTTTAATTCCTCTAAAACTTCCGGGATTCCCGCAATCACTTCGTTTTCAAAAATTCCCGTGTCACGGAAACGCTCTCTGTACTTAGCCACACCCATTTGCGCCTGCTCTAAGCTTAAACCGTGATAACGCTGAAAGCTGTCGATTAACGGCGGTCCGATATAACACTCCAGCTTGTCTAAATCCGGTTCGTCAATGCCCAGTGATTTCAGTGCATACTGCACACATCTAGTAATGCCAAGCTTAGAATCGGTCAGTGTTCCGTCTAAGTCAAATAATAAATACTTCTTCTGCATTTCTACTCCAATTCTTCATATCCATAAATATATCTGTCACACAATTTTTTAATTTCTTCCTGCTCCTGCGCGGATGCCGCATCATACACGGCAACCGTATAAAATCCGCCTTTTTTTGCGCCCTGCACTGCCTTTAAAATGTCTTCAAACACGATACAGTGTGCCGTATCCGTCTGACAGCGTAAAGCTGCCAGTTCATAGACATCGGGATATCCCTTGCCACGCTCTACCTCATGCGTTTCCGTAAAGCTGTCAAACAAATCATAGATGCCGTTGCGTTTTAAGCATTTTTCAAACAGCGTATGCGTAGACGAGGTTGCCACCGTCAATTTCATGCCCTGTGCCTTTAATTTTCTTAAAAATGCACCGGCTCCCGGTTTTAACGTAATCACATTATCGTACTGCTCCTGTGCCATTTCATGCCACTCTGCTGCAATATCCTCTGCATTTTCATTCAGATGAAAGCGTTCAATGACATATTTTGAACCAGTAATAAAATTGTGGTTACGGATTTCCTGCATATAATCTGCCGGAACGGCGATTCCACGTTTTGCAAGAAAATCAATATCAATCTTTTCCCACACCCACGTAGAATCAAGCAGTGTTCCGTCCAAATCAAAAATTGCACACCGATAATTTCCCAAATCCAGTTTCACTTTGCCATAATCCTTTCTTATTCTGAAAGCATTTTAATTCTGTTTTTGATATTGTTTACACTCATATTGTCTGTGTAACCGGTAATCAGCTCGTTATACTTCTGCGAAAGAAGCTGGTTTGCAATCGTTGTATTGTTGCTTTCATCATAACTGCGGCTGATAAAATATGCCACAATGTAAGCTGAATTGTCTGTATCTTCAATGACCGTTACTTCACCAGCTTTTCTGTCCTGTGTAAATAACCAGTCTGCAAGCGATGAATTGGTTACGGAAGATTTTTTTGCACTCTTGCTTAAAGAAGCTGTTTCGTCTGCATATTTTTCCTTATCTTCATCGGTTGCGGCATACTGGGTACACGCCTGTGCAAAGGAAGCTTCATCTGTTACAGCCGCCGCCATGGCATCTGCTTTCGTCTTTGCCGCCGCCAGACTTGCCGTATCACCGGCTGTTTCTGCCGTAATTGTAAATGAGCGGTAATCTACCGTATCGTAGTTATCCTTATTTTCGGCATAATAAGCTGCTACTTCATCATCGGTTGCCGCCAGTGTTGTCTGTAATTCTTCCTGATAAGCCGCCGCTTTTAAATATTTCTCTACATACGGCTTAATACTGCTTTCTGTTGCATGACTGCCAAACAGCTCCTTATAGGCTTCCCCTACACTGATACTGTTGCTGTCTGCTTCGGATGCAATATTTTCAATAAAACTGTTATAATCATCTTCCAGCGTATTATATGTAAAACCGGCATCGTCCGCTGCCTTGTTTAACGCCTTAAATTCCTTGATTTTCGTAACTGCCGTATTGGCAAAATAGTCATACCATGTGTTATCTGATGAAGCGTATTTCTGGCTTGCATCGGATTTACCTGTATCATATCCCATATAAGATGTGAAATAAGATGCGTATGTCATTGTGCCGTATAAAGAAGAATTTAACAAATCTGATTTTGCCACGCCGTAGTAAAAGTCAAATTCAATCTGGCTGACCGGTGTGTTATCGACTTCGATAAATTTCTTATGCACCTTTGTATAATTGGATACCGCAACACACACTGCTATCACGATAATTGCCGCTGCCGCCGCAATGCAGGCAAATACGGTTATTTTTTTATCCCGCTCTGCCTTGCGCTGTGCTTCTTTTCGTTTCTGTACTTTCTTGTCATACTTGGTCACTACTTTTTGTTCCTGCTGGTTTTGTGGCCGGTTGTTCTTTGCCATTTTTCATGTCCTCCATTCATGCGGTCTTCTGCCGCTCTTTTCATAGTAAATTAAAAATGATATTCTTCCCGGATATCATCTAACTGCTTTATCCATAACTGCACCGCCGCATCACTTGGCATACGCAAATCACCTCTCGGCGAAACGGCGACACTGCCCACCTTTGGACCGTCCGGCAGACAGGAGCGTTTAAACTGCTGTGCAAAAAAACGCCATACAAATGTCCGAAGCCACTTATAAATTACCTCCGGCGCATATTCACCGTCAAATGCAATCTTTGCAATACGGAACAGCTTCTTAGGCTGTACCCCGAAACGCAGCATATGATACAGATAAAAGTCATGTAATTCATACGGACCGACCAAATCTTCGGTCTTCTGCGCAATCGTTCCGTCTTCCTGCGGCGGAAGCAGTTCCGGACTGACCGGTGTGTCTAAAATATCGAGCAATGTATCAGACAATTCCTTATCCTTACAGTTATCCGCATAATACCGTACCAAATGACGCACAAGTGTCTTTGGAATTGAAACATTGACACCGTACATCGACATATGGTCGCCGTTATATGTTGCCCAGCCGAGTGCCAGCTCGGACATATCGCCGGTTCCGATAACCATGCCGTTTGTCTGGTTTGCAATGTCCATTAAAATCTGTGTACGCTCTCTTGCCTGTCCGTTTTCATAGGTTACATTGTGCAGGCTCTCATCGTGTCCGATATCCGCAAAATGCTGATGTACCGCCGCTTTGATATTAATTTCACGAAGTGTACAGGACAGTCTTTTCGTCAATGTCACTGCATTGCCATACGTTCTGTCTGTTGTACCGAAACACGGCATTGTCACGCACGTAATACCGCTTCTGTCCAGCCCCAGCAAATCAAATGCACGTACGGTTACAAGCAGTGCCAGTGTGGAATCCAGTCCGCCGGAAATACCGATAACGGCACTCTTGCACTTTGTATGCTCCAGACGTTTTTTCAGTCCGTATGTCTGAATATCTAAAATTTCCTCACATCGGCTGTTACGTTCCGCTATATCTGACGGCACAAACGGCGCTTTGTCAAAATACCGGATTAAATCCAAATCCTCCACGACCGTTTCAAATTCCGCCACCGTATAGCCGGAACAGTCTGTATCCACCGTAAATGTAGACATTCTTCTTCTTTCAAATGCAATTCTTTCCAAATCAATATCGGCATACACATTCTGATTGGCAAATTTCTCTGCCTCTGAAAGCAGTGTGCCATTTTCCGCTATCAGGTTGTGTCCGCTAAAGACAATATCCTGCGTGGATTCGCCCTCGCCTGCACTCGAATAAATGTAGGCACTCACCAGTCTTGCCGACTCGCCCTTTACCAGTTCCCTGCGGTAGG